>JGI20166J26741_11893362_pt1 | contig 20036 bp, 13 predicted proteins | sample TergutCu122P5_FD_26741 | JGI IMG/M metagenome (IMG submission 26741)
GATGGGCATAGTGATGCCCGAAACATGTTGAGCAAGCAATAAGATCTGCAATAAAAACCTCTGTTGCATCTAGTTGGCATTTTATTTCCACATACTACTCTCTCTGTCAATTACTGGTGTCTTCGGTACTAAATCCGATGTGTGGAGGAACGCTGCGCCTCAAAGAATGACTTTTATGAAGTAACTGGGCAATCAGCATTAGTAAAGAATGCGGCAAAGAAAAACCGCTGCACTGTCTTGGAATTCCTTAACGATGTTTATATTTGCAGCACCTTAAAGTAAGGTTTATAGCTAGTTATGCAGTACATACGGTCCAGCAGAATAAAGTCTGCCACTAGTTTTGTGTGTGCGTGGCATCATTCTGATTTTGCGAGCTTGCAATTAATTTGCAGCCCCGGTGAAATCTGAAACAAGTAACATCCAATGTACTTTCAAAACAAGCTCCTTTACCACCCCATATTGTTTATATTATTGTATGTCGCTCTTGTGGGGCTTCTACCAACTAGAATAAAATAAATGACAATCGAAATTCGAAAGCATTAATTTCCCGGCTACATTTCAAACACACATGTATAATCACTGTTAAGTCACATACTATCTAATGTTACTATTACTTTCATGTTATGTTACACCGTGACGTACAGCCCTGTCAGTTTTTTTTTTCAATTACCTGTTTAGTTTGAACGAAAACACGATACAATGCGCATTGCGATCAGCTGATATTAGTGATTGTCATTTATTTGTTGTCTGTGCAGATGCAGACCCTGCGCTATGTTGTGGTAATGCGCATGAAGATAAAATCGTGCTTGTAATAAGCACTTTTATTCAGCTGGCTCGATGAATAAAATTTTGAATGACCAGTACCCTACAATAAACACGTAATCAAAATAATTCCTATTTTTTATTTTTTAAAGCCGTCCATTCTTTGGATTTGTAAGGAAATGACAATTTATGTACGTCGCATTGTATTTTCTCGGCGGATGGATATCCACTCCGGGGTTGTATGTCGTCCGTGAAGGAAGGTAGCCATCTTGCATATGAACAAAAGCAGGAGCCATATAATATTCACCAAACAATTATCAGTTTATATTCGCATTGTGTTATATATCTGTACATTTAGACTATGCACGAATTATTGTACCACAGGTTTACATAGCCATGGCTGCTACACGAAAGCTGCAAGGTAAGGAAATATGTCAGGAGAACACAATTGGTGTATGACCTCCTACCGACCTGTTTACTAGTTATAAGCGTACGTACTCTGTACTTATAATAATAAATAAAGTATGAAACGCGATGAGGAATAATTAGACATATCAGAGTGATTCTTTATAACTTCAAATTGCAGTGGGGACCAAACTTCGGGACAAAAGTGTGATTCATGTACATGTTTATGTTTATGTTGTGTCGTCTAGGTTGTATTAATTTGTACATGGTGATAAAACTGTGCCATCTGTAACGTGATATTTCGCTTATATTTTATGTTCTAGTTACGTGTGACTAATACACTTATGTCTGAGCTGTTGTTATAGTATTAATATGAAACACTGTGTGTTGATATTCTTTAAACATTGTTTGGAAACTGAAAATGTAACATACATGTAAGTTTGACATAGCGTCATTACAAGGAGCTGTATTAGCAGTAATTTAATGTAATACTTATAGCTGCTTGAATTTCACAATCTTTCAGGAGAAATAGACCGATGTCTTAAGAAAGTGACAGAAGGGGTGGAGACATTTGAAGACATCTGGCAGAAAGTACACAATGCAACAAACAGCAATCAGAAGGAGAAATATGAGGCCGATCTCAAGAAAGAGATCAAGAAATTGCAGAGGTTACGTGATCAAATCAAGAGCTGGATTGCATCTGGGGAAATTAAGGATAAGAGTACATTACTTGAATACCGCAAGCTGATAGAGACGGTGAGTGAAAGTACATCTAATAGGAAATCACTGTGGTGCAGTATTCATTCATTCATGTGTATTTTAAAGATTAAGGATGCTTAATGTTGTACAGTCTTTACCACTTTTGTCCTTTAGTTGTGGGTCACTGGCCATTCTGAGCGGAAGCATGAAATAAACTATGGGTAGATAAGAAATTATACAAAATATGATATATTGTTACAGTACTATGGCTTTAGGTAAGATTTGGATTTTGGGCCAGTAACCTGAATTCAGCGGTAGGTTACAGGGACTGTCTTGGCTAGAACAGCTTGTTAGTTGACGTACCTGTAATGAAATCTGAATTTGATGACAAGTGAACATAGTGATAGTGTTTTAAAATTGTTTTTGGGGTACTGTGTTTTGGATTTAGGTATATATAATCGTAGGAAATTTCCAGTCAAGATTGTTTACATTTTATTTGGAACTCTACTGAACTTGAAGTTTTCAGTTCATCCTTCGTTGTCCCCAATATTTGGTTTCCACAGAATATATTTGGTGTTTAAAAGTGTTAAATTGTTGTAATTATCGTACATAATTGAGCAAAGTGAAAGCAAAAATGACACATACCTAGCCTTTGTGTTAATAAAGATGAATATCTTTACCTTTTGTAGAGCAGGAAGTATTGACACAACACTGTGTGTGAATTAGACATCTTTCTTGTTTTATGAGGCTATCTTATGGGGGACTATTTCCTTGATACACTTAATAACTTTGTTTTTCTACAACTGGAAGAACAGAAATTTGAAAGTGTCTGACAGGATGGTGCAGCACCCCAATTTTCCACATTGGTGGATGAAGAGAGATTACAGAGTTCATAATTTCTGACTTTAGTTTGCATTTACTTTTTCTTTTGGAGGTACACAAAAGTGTAATTATGGAGCCACTGCACAAGTAGACATGTTTAGAAATTAAAGCACAGAATTATGATGGCTGCTGCAACCATGATCAGCATAATTACTGTTTGTGTGATTGTAATCTTGATGTCTGCCACATTACTAGAGATACACATGTGGATCTTCACAAACACAATTCTAAGAATGAATTGTCATTCTCATTTTTGTTTTGTTTAGTTGTGTGTCTTGGTTATAAAAATATAACGCTTTTAAACACCAGACATATTAAGTGGACACTGTATGTTATGGCCTGAAATTTTTACGAGGTTATAGGGAAAGCCATTTTCTTACTTTTAAATTCAGTGCAAGTTGGGTGGTGTGTTTCTGAAAGGGCCATTCAAAGTGAATGTGAAACTGAGGAAATTAAAATTTAAATAGCTGTGGAAATTGAATACATTGAATGAATACTGTGTTATATAAAAACATAACCGAGTTCACTGTATTGCATTAAAATCTATTTTAGTTCACTTTGTCCATATGCCCTTTAAAGTCAGTTGCTGCTTCTTCACTTTCTGCTGAACCGTGTACCCCTTTTTCTCAGTACTGTTATGGGAGGCCATCATGTCATTGACATGATGTGACGTCTTCACTGTTCTGAATTATCATGCATTATATGTTTGTAGTTGTTTACCGATATTTTGGAACACAAGCATAAACTGCATAACAACGCAGAAAAGTGAAGACCTCATCTACACTGCAGTGGAGGCATGAAATCTTATAACTTTATCGTGTAATTCCTCACAGTGTAATCCTCTCCCTTGCTGACCAAAATGTTGCTGGAGATTTACTTTTCCTACCTTCGTCTTCCTCTTCTTACACCTCCACCACCTCATCCTTAGACACATCAGATTTAATCATTGAATGTCCTATTCTGAGGTGTGTGTGTCACATGTTGAACAGGATGGTTATCACAGAATATATATCCTTGAAATGATACACCCTCTCTCAACTTATCCAAGACATCTTAGGCTTTGCTAAGTTCTGCTTCATCTTCACTATCATTGGTTTGATTTAAATTCACATTTTTTAAAACAGTTCACCATTGTCATGTGTGACATAGAGCCATGATCCTACAATGAAATGTGCTGTTTTTGAAGTAGTTTTCTTGCATGAGTGTTGCCTCATAAAACACCTTGTGTTCCATAATAGAAATAGTTTTCCTTACAAATTGCTGGTGGAGATGTGTGAATGATGTGATTATTCAGTGGGGTCAGGTGGTTGGAAAACACTGTCGCAGTTATGGGTCAAAACACCTTTTTCACGTTATTTAGGTAACTTGTGGTGTGAGGATGTGTTGCACACTGGCCCACAAAATGGGAAATAGTACTATTTCAGAAACTCATTCTGGCATCTAATGTCCTTCAGTAATCGGTTAAGTTGGCCCTTATTACCCATGCTTTTCTGTTGGCTACATAGTGTGTGGGAAACACCGTTATATTTTTAGAGCAACAAGGGTTTCACCCTTCCTGATTACAAATGATGGGAGTTGATAGACCCATTGGCATTGTTGGCTAACAGAAACATTATCCATTCCTTGGAATTCTTTTTACTTTTGGATCTCCTTTCTCCTTGTCATGGTAGGTGGCAGACAGAAGAATAACCCAGTCTTGTTACCATTATAAATTATCATAGGTTTATAACCCTCAGTAATTTGAGTACCTGTCCCTTTCTCCATTTCTCTACTGTTGAAGAGTACACTTTTGCACTTTCCTGATACAGTTTTATACACAACACTATGTTGCTGCTGGAAACTGTTGATCCAGCCATTGTAGGCCAGTGTGGCATGTTACCTTTGTTGGTATCTAGTTGGTCTAAAGTGTCAATTTTTGGTTGATGGAGCATTTGTCATGTTGGAACATTGATTGCGATCAGAAATTAACCTCTATCATACTGGTGTTCTTTGTCAGGAACGGGCATTTACATCCGCAAGTTACTAAGGTTCCCTGCCAGGAACATTGCAGCCGTTTAAATGCACTGTAAACTCATGTAGAGGCATAGAATTATAGCCCCACTCGTTAACTCCACATTAGATTATGTTTTGTGGTCAGATTCACACTCTGGCTGCTTTACCCAAATATGAACCTTTGTACCACATGAATGGGAGTGGCAGGCTGAGAAGCCTCATATGTTTCTTGTTTTGCTGTGCAACAATAAGACTTTCATTCCCTTCACAAAGACATCTAGCAGTTCAAAGCAGTTCATAGTAACAACAAATCATTTCTGGGAATGAAGCCTCATTCACTGTGCATAGCGTTCCAGTCAGAGGAATGTCTAGTAAAGGTGTGTTTTGTAGCAGAATTTTCTTGCTGTGTACCCCACTGAAATATACTACGTAATATTGTTGACTGATATATGGCACTCTGGTTCTTATCCTAGCCAAAACATAGATGCTTTGTTGACGGTCGCAGGATATATTACTACTAAAAGTGACTAAGCACCAACTGTCTTTATGTGATAAAATGCCAATGGAACAGGTTTTTTCATGCCTGTTTTACATTTCAATTTAGATTGTGCACTGTTACAGAAGGAAGGTTTGAAAAAAAGGCAATAAAGAGACTACTTACATTTGCACACAAATAAATAAATACAGGTCATTACCAGCCACACTGTGATGTCATGTTTTTCCTAACACGTATGCTGAAATTGAGATGCCTAATTGGAACGCTGCACTTGGGGTTATTATTTATATGAAAGTTTGGTATGTAGAAATAAACAACGGGCTGGTCTGTAAAAAGTTGATCCACAAAACAGCAGAAATAGCATGGCATTTCACTGCATAACTGCTTGTTCCAACTGCGTAATAATAAGCCGGACTAAATATTCATTCTTCAGTAAGCAGTCTACGATGAGTGTGCGTAAGAGAACTAGGTTCCTGTCCCTAAACTTGTATATCTGAACTGTTTGGGGACAGTGAGAGTTATGAAGTAGGGGCCCCAAGCTACAACAGCTCTGAGGATGAGGGAGGTTTTGAAGACGAGCCAGGGGTGTCACACCTGCAACCAGACTGACCAACAACCAGAGGTCACGTGTCCAGCAGTTCATTTTCTTCAAATGCCTCTGATGAAGAGGGAATTTTTCAGAGTGGGCTACGTCAACAGGTCCAAACACCATCCACTTCACAGTGGACATGGCCCCCTGGCCTCACAGTAGTGTAGTACATGCTTTAGAGGGAGCCCCAGGGGCAAAAAGGCAATGAACTGCCACATTTAAAATGATGGCTGCAGTCCACTTAGTGGTTTCCTGTTGTATTCTGTGGAAATTATCACGCTGCTGATGATGGAGACTAAGCGGTACAAGACAGCCACCTTGACAAAATTGACGACGGACCTTTGCCTCTCCCTAACATGACTGAGGCTGAAATGCTTCTGTTTCTTGCGATAACAATACCAATGGGACATTGCGTACAGACAAACTGACAGACCAGTGGGCAAATAACTAACCAATTCCACACACGTCTCGACAATAGCGCTATGAAATGGGACAGATACCTCCACATCCTTTGTATACTACTCTTCACAGGCAACAGTAATGAGCCTGATGTGATGGACGAAAATTCTGACAGGTTACGGAAGATGTAAAATCTGTTTGAAATTGTAAACAAGACATTTTCAAAACTTTACAGCCCTTATGAACATCTGGTTGTAAACGAAGTTATTGTTTTGTTCAAAGGAAGGGTCATTTTCTGACAATACATACGTAAGAAACACAAATGTTTTGGCATCACACTTTACAAACCATGTGATAAGACGGGATACACGTATGATATGACAGTTTATTCTTTACTTAACGGGGGTGTGGAGATTTCATATAGAGATTCTCAATTCATCCTTGTGAATGATATCGTGGAAGCAATGACACAAGTCAGTACACACAAATAGCACTCAACAAAGGTTGGTCTGTCTTGTTCCATGACAATGACACAGCCAAAAGGTCGTGTGTGAACTGCGAGTGGTGTGACGAGAAAAGTTGTTAGTGAAGTGTGGTGGAAGTGTGATGTGTGTGTAGTAAGATGATGTTTCTGACACTACCACACCAAGGTGCAACTCCAAAAATTCTGAGTCTGGAATTTCCTATGCAAACGTGGGGCCCAAAACAGAAATGTAAGTAAACTAAATTGAAAATTATACAATTTTTTAAATTAACTTCCTGCATATATGCACTAAACATTTCTACTGAATTGTAATTGAACTGAAATATCTCTGATTTATTCCCAACACAATGCAGATTATTTCATTATTTCATCATCTTTGGTTCGTAAGATATAAACGTTTATTTTCAGACACACGCAAATGATTTAAAGGGCCACTGCATAAAAACTCCATACCCCAGGCATGAAGACTGAATTAAATTCCCATATGATAAAGGTTAAAATAACTAATTATGTTTATTAATTTCATTTTCGATAGATTAATGTATTGTAACCAGAAAAATAAAATAAAAACTGTGAGTTCATTGTGCAGTCAGGCAAACAGCAACACTAACACAGAGATTTAATATATGTGTCGAATTTGCAGTTACTCATAACTTGCAATAAAAATAATTTGTTACTACGTAGGCTTGTCAGGAGAAAAAAGCATTGGTTTGTGGGTGTGACCTTGAAGCCATTGTCATAAATGTACTCGAAGATACAAGAAGGGATAAGAAATTACGATTGCAAAAAAAAAATACTTGCTTGATTTTCGATTGAAATTACTTAAAATGACTGCAACAGGCAAATTCATGCTGTATATGAATATATAATTAAGGGAATTGGGTAGGAAAACACAAACATATATTTGAGAAAAATATAACCGTTCTGTTATGGAAGATTTGGCAGGACCATTAAAAATGTGCATAGAATCAGGGCCAACATTGATTCAAAGAATGTAAAATCCAAGTTTCACTGTATGTAGTTTTTATGCAGCACCCCACATATTTTCCACACATTTTTCATGTACTGCATAGCTGATGTAGTTTATGTGCAGGGATATCCAGGAGTTTCCAGCAGGGTTGATTATAAACTGCATGTGTATCATTGTTATGGGGCATGGTTGTCATCTTCGAAATATGCCCCTTGTGAATTTGTACAATGGGTCCAGCATTTTTGCCACTTCTGGAAGTTACTTTTGGAATACTGTGTAGGGCAGGCAGTTATTGTTGCTGGATTTCAAAGATCCTGGAAATGATGCCCTCAGCTTCAATTTCATGCATGGAAGTAAGAAGGAATCCCTTGGAACCAAAGTAGATGAATAAAGGGGGTGTTTAGTGGCAAAATATTGGTGCAATCTCATGGCTGCATTTACTGGTACGTTGTCATGGTTAATCAGTGAGTCTTGGCTTGGCTGTTCTGGGCACTTTGGGTGGACCTGCTCCCCCAGATGTTGCAGAACCTCCCATTAATAGTGCTGGTTAACAATGTGGCTTGTGAGAAATTCCTAATGAACAGTGACCTGATTGTTGAAAACATTAGCATGTGCTTGATGTTCAGCCTGGCTTGCTCTCTGTGTTCAGACATGGCAAATACAGGCTTTTTATTGAGAGGACTGCTGTTTGGTTCCTTGGTTGTAACATTTACCCAGGTTTTGTCTCTGTTTCCACAGCAATGTGCCTGTGTTTGAAGCAATATTTAATGCATGTGTGTTGTTCCTTGAAACCAACTATTTTTAAATTGTGGATTGCACTTAACATGCACAACAGTAAACACATACTTAGAATTAATGAGGAGCTATGGCTTTGATACCTACTAGGCTGACTATGAAGATAAGAGATACTACAGCATCATGTAGCAGAAAGCTGTATACTACTTATCATTCTTTGTCTTTTAAAAACTTTCATGTATGAGAGTTGAGGTTTCCCTAACAGTCACTAACTGTGAACTAGATATGCCTGGTTCAAGAGACGGCCCAGTGGCAAGCTGGTAGGGTAATGGTGATGAACCCTTGGGTTCTGAAATTTAGTACCAGCATAGTGTCAGTGAAATTTTGCTTGTTCTCTGAGATTGCGTCATCCTAATAAAAAGAATTCAAAATCTCAGGCGTAATGTTCAGTGTCACTAGCATTGCTTCCACTTCACAGTGTTGCCCTTTTGTCATGCTTGTGCTATTGATCACAGGATGATAAATAGTACCAAGATGGGGATGTGTCCATTGACTTTATATTTGTACTCATACCATCCAAATTTCAAAATCGGTCACTTGGTGGGTACAGTATGTATGTCTGACTTGGAAACGTGGAACAGTTGGACAGAAACAGCTTGTGATTAGTATTCTGTGAAATGTTTATGGGGAACTTAATAATTAATTGCATGATGAAGTTAACCTCTTTAGAACCAACATCGGATATAGTAGTGTCTGTCTGTTATGTCCACTGGGCCAGCCATGAATATATTTTGTCTGCTTGATATTATGCTGTTTTCATGAATGCTGAATATTGTGTTACAGTTCTTTGTATGTGTGAATTTTTATGCATGCTCAGCATTGTAAGTTGAAGAGGTAGTAAACCTCTTTTCTGTTCAAAGTTGAGAGAGGAAGGGAAACATTGGTGGTTGCAGCTACGGTGGTGTTAGGGTTGATGTTCCTACTACTGTCCAGAATGGAGTTTAAGTACCTTATGTCAGTATGGTGCATGGAGGCCAGTGGTATGTGAGGAATTGAAGGTCCATACAGAGCACACAGGCCATCATTTAAGGATTGGAGTGAAAAAAAAAAAAATCCCAGGCAACAGGCATACTGATAACTTTGTTGTCCTAAGTTACCATAAGCTGGTCTGTGTGTGCTGTACTTAGTAGCATGCTTTAGGAGACTTGGCAGAATGAATCTTGATTTTAGGTGCATTTGCAAAATTGCAAAAAGTGACAGGTTTGTCATGTCTCTCAATCTGTCCATGTGTCCATCCTCATGGAACAGCTTGGCTCCCACTGGATGGAGTTCCATGAAATTTGATATTTTAGAATTTGTCAAAAATCTGTCCAGAAAATTAGTTTCATTAAAATCGGACAAGAATAACAGGTACTTTATGTGAAGACCAATATACATTTTTTATCATATCTTGCTCAGTTCTTCTTAGAATAAAAAATGTTTTAAACAAAAGTTGTAGATAAAATCAAAACAAACATTTTACGTTCAATAACTTTTTTCGAAAATCACGCCGTTTATGATGTAGCTTGGAAAGATAGTGTAGAGCTAGGCTGACCGCAGATGACAATATTGTGCATTGCATTGGGGATACCTAAAACTACAAGTACTCAGATTATGTAATATGTGTTGCTTTTTCCACTGCATGAATGCACCTCAGTATTATGTTACACATACACTGCCTGTCTTGTTCTTTCATGTCTGTCTGGAGTTATGAAGAGCTGCCATCATCCATTAGTACATTACGTTGGCAGTTTTTTTTTAACAGTCCCACATCACACTTCTTGCACTTGGATTGAACCACACTTCCTTTATTCCTCATGCAGAACAAGTGTGGCAGTATAGTCTGGAGGATATAAATGGCCTTTAACTGGTGAAGTTCGGTTAAAACCATGTAACTTGTGTCTGTGAAACACGGCCTGCCCAGGGTTTTTGTGTGTGGTAGATTCTCAACTATTTCAGTCAGGTTCCACATGAGAGAAAGTCATAAGCCTCTTGTGTATCATTTTGTTCCCACATGCAATCAGGGGGAGGCATCTGTTTAGAATAGTCATGTCTGAGAAGAGAAAAAGTAGTTCCCTTGGCCACTTCCACATTCAGTGTTATGTTGAATAACTGTTCATCATCCTTTCCCTACGTCAGCATAACCCGAAGGTTGGTTGTGGTTCTGTATGATTTTTGGCTTTGAAGCATTTTCATGTTTGTCATAGAAGTTATCATGTGTTGTGGATGTTGCATATTTTTCAGTATGTATTCATTTTATCACTTTGGACCACTGCTGTCAAGTTACCTTTAGTCCTAGGCAGAATATTGTCTCTTTTCAGTCAGTAGTTCTATGGCAGTAAGTCCTGTGTTATTTCCTTTCTGTTAGACTATACTGCCCCCCAGCAGTTGATTTTCCCCTTTGACAGATTGTTCAATAAGTCAGGCAGTGGAAGAACGTGTCCTTATACTGTTTATGTCCATGTCTAACATTTGCATGAGACACTGTCCTGTTTGCAGTCACACCTACTCTGCTGTTTCCTAAGTAGATGTCCATGTCATTCATACATTTAATTATACTGCATAGTTTATGACTATGTATACCAAAATGTGTGCACTGTTTGGGTATGTACTGTTTGAAATTTAGTCTGAATTCACAGTCAGATTTTTGGAAGGGGCATAATATTTTGAGCGTGTCATAAATGTGTCTTAGTTTCCATAGTCTGTGATATTTTGGGTCATTATTATCAGTAGCATTGTGATTGACAGTGGGGCTATCAAAGAATATGTAGGAACCTGCCACATGGTGTAAGGAAGTTCAGTAACAACCAGTAGTCTTTCTGGCTGTCTCATGCGTAGTGTCCCATTTGAATAATAATTGCCAGGAAAATAAACATTTCAGATTCATTGATGTCAGGTGCTGGAGAAGTTTGTCTTCAAGTACTGTTCGTAGTACAGAATGGTCTCCACCAGCAGGATAATTGCTGTAAAAAATACAATATGTTAACAGTGCTGGGAGCTGAGTCTTTATATGTATGGGGTGCCACATTTTGTTATGTGCCAGTTTTATTACCAGTGAACTATTGAATTCTGGTGTTTGTTATACCAGTATGTTGTCACCATGCTGAAGTACCTGGAGGGGTATGTAGGAATAGTGTCGTCACTGTCAGAACATCTATCTGTGTTGTAGTCTGAGGCATCCATGTCAGTCTGGTTCATTTGTTGACCCCACTCGTACACCCTTTGGTGGGATGTAGCTGGCTGTTGTTCCTGTCATATGAGTATCAGACACATCTCTGTCAGATGGGTCATAGTCAGAAATGTTATCATCAGAAACGGGAAGGTATTATCGTCACTGTTATTCTTGTCATCCTGATGTGAAGATGTCATCTCTGGGGGGAGGGAGGGAGAGAGAGAGACAACACAAGTGTGCATATGCAAAACAACAGCAGAGATAGAAAGGGTTTGCTCTTCTCTAAACACACAAGACTTCAAGAAGAATTTGAGAATGGAAAACTTGTGCATTTCTTAACACATCCTTTTTCCACTTGCATAGTAGAAGAAGATTGTTGCATCTAACCCACAGGTCTCCACTGTTAAGGAAATGAATGTATGGACCTTGTCAAGTTTGCATGGCATATTTAAATATAGAAGGAATTAGTTTATTATGAAGGGTGAAGATGAGTAAAAAAAATTGTAGAAGAAAATGTGAAAAGATGTGGGCTGACATAGACCAATACAAACTGAATAATTATTACTTTGTGTACATAAAAAGATTCATTCTTTAAAATATCAGTTTTTTTTGTGACAGATACAGATCCAGTGTTTAGACCTTGTGTTTGGGAAAAACTAATGATGATGGAAATGTCTGGAATAATATTCATATGTAATGCCAGGCTTGCAGTGGTATTATTACTTAACTGCTTCTTGTAAATAGAATTTTATACCTATGGAAAGTAATCTTAAGCAGGAATATAATCCCAATATTAAGAACTCCAGGCAGTTTCATGTTAGATCATATAAATCAAACACCTTCTCCCCTTTTCTTTATGAGAAACACCCTCAATAAGGAAGTATTAAGAGTTTTACTTTGTGTGCTGTAACCAGATTTACCATATAAGGATTTGCTGGGGACAAAATCAGCTGTTGACAGTATAATTTAACACTTTGGGACCAGAATTAATTGCCCATAGTGACCTGTAAAAGCCCAAAATAAAAGGAAGGTTGCTTAAGAGGGTTGCGTAAGAACTGCAAGATATGGTGTTCGGTGTTTTGAGCATTGCACCATGTGGTGTGGCTGTGTTTATAATATTTGGTGCCAAAGGGTTAAATAGATGATTTTCCATTAGAGATATTTAGCACTACTTGTAGAACACAATTCAAGTATCACTCATACTTTCTCAGTCTGTTGTTTATTGCAATTTGTTGTAACAGTCAGCTCTAAAGTTACTGCATAACACAGACCCACCTTTCATACTCAAATTCTAAAACATGAAGAAATATAATTGCTAATTAACAGGGATTAAGGCATGATTACATTCTCTTTCAGAGACTGCGACATTGTCTTGAAATACATGAGAAAACCAAGTCATGTGAAATGGCTTCACAATTGAATTTCAGTGTTGTACATGTAGATTTGGATGCTTGAAGAAATTAGCCATATGTTGCTGTTGTTTCATTGTTGCGTAATGCAGGTTCATAAATGTGTTCTTTAATAACCTAAATATTCTACAGTAATAGTCATTCCCAGGATCCTTGAATAATCTTTTGTTTGGTTTGCTTATAGCAAATGGAGAGGTTCAAGGTTGTGGAGCGGGAAACTAAGACCAAAGCATACTCAAAAGAGGGACTGGGTGCTGCACAAAAGCTGGATCCTGCGCAGAAGGAACGTGATGAAACTGCAGGGTGGTTGACAACTTCCATTGATGGCCTCAACCTCCAGGTGAGGTGATGCTTTGCCGTATTTTAAGTGTCAAGATATGTTGCTCTGAAGTTGAGGTGTTCTTGATACTCAGATGAAGTAATTCTACTTTCTAGAGATGTGCCATGGAAATTCTCGTATTTTAAGAATATTTTTTATGAGTGCATAATAAATACAACAAAAGAACTAATATAATATGTATGTAAATACACTCATAAAAGTATGAATTTCTTTTTCCTCAGCTGGACCAGTTTGAGTGTGAGATTGAGTCTCTGTTAGCTGGGAAGAAGAAGAGGTTAGATAAAGACAAACAGGACCGGGTGGAAGAACTGAAAAGCAAAGTTGAGAAACATAGGTATCACATTCGTAAACTGGAAACTCTCCTGCGAATGTTGGACAATATGTCTGTGGAAGTTAGTCAGGTGAGGAAATGTTTATCTTCTTAACTTACTCATTGGGAGTGTTAAATGAGATGTGACTGGTAATGCAGTACATACTTGGTGTAATGTGTCTTGCCCATAATATTAAATTTCTGATGGGATTTTAATTTCACCTGCCATTTATTGGTGGCGGGGAGGTAGCATTTCTGTATAATTTAACTGGTGTGAAAGGATGTTAACTGTATATACATTTTAATGTATCATTAAATTGGTATGAGATGTTTGTTCACTGTCATTTGTTTACATTTCTGCCATCTGATGTCCAAGAAAATGGAAGGTTGTAAAATATATATTGCAGATTTAAAAAAAAAATCCCTCATACTGTTTTGTGTTGGATCTCAAACAGTAAACGTGATAAGTAATGGAAAATTCATAAATGGGAATGTGGCATGTGCATTGTAAGTCTTTTTATGGTGGTGGTTTGTGACAAAATCGTTCAGTCCTGCCATATCTGCATACACTTAACGCGGGTTAAGTGTTTCTTCATAAACTAGTGCCATTTATATTCACTGACCAAAAGTTGTAATGTTCAGTAAATATACACTCTTAAGGTTCTAATACAACACTTGCAGTTCTTACACTACATCATCCTCATCATTATCGTCGTCGTCGTCATCATCATCATCATCATCATCATCATCATCATCATCATCATCATCATCATTGTAGTTGTCTACATCATCCTTACAAATGAATGCAGTGGTGGGAGAATAGATAAAACATTTTGTGGTATAAATATGCTTGAAGAAGTTGACATGGAATTAGAAATTTTTTATTTGCTTTGTTACAGATAAGGAGGATTAGGGATGACATAGAGTACTATATAGAATCGTCACAAGAACCAGACTTTGAGGAGAATGAATATATTTATGACGACATCATTGGGTTGGATGAAATAGAATTGTCAGGGGTAGGTATATTTTATTTTTATTCAGATACATATTTGAACCCTGATTTATTTATTTATTTTTATTTTACTTCATTTTATTTCTTTCTCCCCACTTTAAAGTTCTCCCTCATTTGCTGTTCAGTTTCAGTGTTCACAAGTCAGTCTCACTTAAAGAACTAGCATTTACAGTTTTCCAGTTTAATTTTGAAATCCACTGCTCTTAAAAGAACTTAAATGATGGTTTCACCCTATTTTACACATTTCTTGTCATGTTTCATATCACTGTAATGATTTGCCAGGCTGATAAAATCTAGTTTCTTTTCATGATATTCTTAACAATGAATGTGTGTTATTCAGCCTGTGTCTCACCTTTAATTTTACACAGATGCAAAGAATATTCTCACCAGAAAGGTCACAAGAACAGGCATGTAGTAATTCATAGGAATTAAGTAAGTACTTGTTTATTGCAGTGGAAGTAAAGAAAAAAGAATCTGAGAAAGCACTTAAGGTGCAGTGATGGAGCTGATTGTGTTGGTTATATATGAATTTCGTTACTAAGACAGGGAAAGCAATAAAATTATGAGGTGTTCCTTGTAACCTCCATAACCCTGATGAAAGGCATATTTCACAAAGGTGGAGTTTTATTTCACAGCCTATGAAAACGCATAATTTTATCTCTCAGCTTTATAGAAACTGGTATTGGTTATATTGATGTTTGTTTTAAAAGCATGATTTTGAGATTTGTCGTTTCTTGTAGGTTGGTCTCCCGTCTTCTGCAACAACAGATAGCAACAATAGTAATGACACAGGAGGTACCCCAACGTCCACCACATCGGGTAACTCACCTGCTCCCTCCCCTCCCCTCAATGCCCTGCACAACCATTCCAGTGACAGCTCGAATGAAGACAAGAAGAAAACGAAGGATGACCTTCCAGCTAAGGTAGAGCTATAAATGAAAAATATGTTCTGTGATAGAAAGTAATTACTTTTAAGCTGACGTGATATTGTAAATGAAACCAACTTGGTGCATGATTTATTCTTAGTGTATTTCGTCAGTTTTATTTATAACTTCTACATGTTTTAGAGGAACAACTGTACTTATGTGACACTTTTAGGATCCTGCATACCGGACAGTGAGCTATACAGAATAAGAAGTAACAAGTGTCGCATAAATAAAGGTGTTCCTCCTGATGATGGACCTGGAGAGGTCTGAAACATGTAGAGGTTATAAATAAAATTGACGAAATATGCTAAGAATAAATTGTGCACCAAATTGGTTTCATTTACAAGATTATATAGAGATGTATGGTCAACAGAACATAAAATTTGATGTGGTGTTTTCAACAGGTAGCATTCTTGAGCACGTTTTTGATAATCTCAGTGAGCAAAGACATCTAATCCTGAGCCCAAACTTGATTCCACTAAACCAGCCATAACAGTAATTGAAAAATTATTACTAGATATAAAATTGTGGTGTAGCGGATTTATACATGGGAATGATTACTATGGGTTTTTGATGTGCCAATAAAACCAAAAATTGGATGTGTGGTGCGATATAGTGAGCTTTCACACATGCAAGTGGATGAGAGGTTTCTATTTGTAAAGTCAAAAATTATCAAGTCTGAAATTCTCAGTGATCTGTCATCTGGTGTATCTGAAGCTTGTTGCTGGTAGGAGACAGTATGCTATGTTCTTCAGGTGCATTCAGACATTGTTTGTTAAGGGCTGAAATTGTGTGAAGTTTTCCTCTCCCATTGTACAGCATAATTTGAATAACTGTAAATTAAGGTTTGAGGTTTTTGTAGTGGTGAAGGTTCATGTTGCATCTCATGACACATTATAGCCTGGTTGGTAGGTACGAACGTATTGGAAGAATATACTGCCTTCATTTCTTTGTTGAAGGGAGGGCAATGTGTTCCTGCATAGATACTTACCTGCTAGGCTACTTGCTTTCATAACCTGTGAGACCACAGTAGTGATTAACATCATTTTGATATCTGCAGTGTTTTCTGTATGATGTGAATATCCTTCTGCCAAGAAAATTTGCTGTGTGTGCTAGGATTGATTAGAAATCTGATGTCTGTATTGTAAAATTTTGTGTTAGGATTTCAGATAGAATATTTAACATTCTACTAACCATCTGATCCAAAATTTCTCTTTCACATAAAATTAGCAGGGTTTACAGGACACTTCACATGTATTTACTCAGATGTGATTTCAGTTGTCCTGCTGAAAACCAGTAGTCATCTTTTGCTTATACACACAGTGTTGTGGATTTCATTGCTTAAAAAAAAAAAAAGGCAATGGCTCACTAGATGATTAGAAATAATGTGCCAAGAACACAAATGCTGAACACTTTGAGAAGATGGAAGAAAGGTCAGTGTGTTCTATCATTAACACCATATGGTCATTATTTTAGGTTTTGTGTTACTGTAGTGTGAGGGCCTTTAAGTAAATATGCTCAAAGTTTGTGTGATTTCAAGCTTCTACTGTGAAATAGATGAGAACTGTGCTCTCTGGGATATTACACAGTGTATAGTGGTAATACCTTATGCATGTTTTGGGACAACCTATCGGTCCCATCTTCAAGTGTCAGGAAATACAAGAAGAAGATTTCTTGACACTTGAAGATTGGTACCTGCAGGTTGTCCTGAAACATTTGGTAAGGAAATACCATTATGCTGCGTAATATCACAGAAGAGCGCAGATCTCATGCTGAAGTTTCTGTGTGTGTTGTTTTGATGAGGAAACGGATGTTGCTGTATGATTACACTTTCATATTCAGGCCTTAGCTTACATTTAGCTGTATATGATGTCATAAGACCATATAAGCTGTCTTAGCATTTTTTCTTATGTTCAGAAATGATAATTCCTTCTGCAGTCAGAATTAGAATGGAAAGTGCTGTTCATGTATAAAATTGGTCATTATCTTTATACTTTACCCCAAGGAAGGATGTAATCACTTTGTAAGGGACTGTAATGGACTTTATTCAGAATATAACTGAACACTGCACTATTGTATCATGTATGCAGATTTTGACAGTTTAAGATTCTCATGCTGGTGAGCACAGTCTTCCAATATGTGATGCTGTGTGGTGTGATAGATGGGTATCAACAGTATGGCGAACCTGTTTCCTCCATCTTCAAGGTAGAAGAGACACTGCTCTGCCCTGAAGATGGAGGTAGTCTGTTCCTGTAAAATATTGGTACTCCACCTGCTACATTGCCTTACATCAACATTATCTTTGATGTGAATAGTATATTTGAGTACTAACTTTCCTTCCCCGACAAAAAGTACTCAGAGATCTCCGTTAACATGTAACAGTATGATACATTTCACTTCAGAAGGCTTTTGCAGTTTGTATGTCCTCATCTGAAGTATTGTCCATGAAACCCATGTAGAACTACATATGGCTCATGTTTCTTAACAAGTAATTTGCAGGTACTGTATACCATTGTTGTGACAGTTTAATATTACTGGTTAATGTGCCGTTAGTTTTGTTCACTGTCGTGTAGTGATATGAATTTAGGTCAGTCCATGCTGGCCTGATTTTATGCTTCAGTTTTCAGTCTTACACATTGAAAGAATTCTGAAATCCTTAACTTCTTGTGTTTCAAAAAGACATTTTTATATTCCCTGTAGGCATAAAATTGTCCAGAATATGTGGGCCACAGTTGGGTATACGTTGCGTAGTTGTAAACTGGAGCCTTATTTACATCAAAAGTAAAGATATATGCAAATGGATTGCAACTATATAACCGTGATTCATAATAATATTGTTGCATTAAGTGACAGGTTCCATCTGATTAACTCAAAAGTTGGTATAACAGGACTGAAACTAAGAAAGCACTCAATTCTGTAACATTTCAGCCTGTGAAACCAACAGCTGTTAGGGTGAGCAACAGCAATTCCTTGATTAGTTCCAACAGCTGCTCACAAGTTGCACTGAAACCTGTCCTTAACTCAAGTACACCCAGTAAGCCTGTATCAGGTGAGATTGTCACATTGTTTGTTATTCATATAAATAGGCAACAGTTTCGAGGTCAGTATTTTGCACTTCTTTTTGAAATCTCACAAGTTTACATAATCTTCAGCCATTTATGTAGCCATTGAGTTGAGACATTCTGTTGTGTTTGTATTATAGTTTGGTTTTGAAAAAAAGGCTTTTTAATCATTCAGATTGCTTCATTTCTGTTTATATTTTATAGTTACAGACAATATGTTTTGACCATACAAATGGTCATCTTCAGGTCTGAAATTTTTTCAGTAAACATGCAGAGGGAACCATTATTTTTTAGTTCTGATATAGCTTCCTAAAACCTACAAGGGTAAATCTTCTTTGTGTACTTAGGATAGTTGTTTTTTAAAGGCTGTGTTCTGATGCAATTCACATTGTTCAGTTTGACAAATGTGTTTTCTCTACTACTGAGATTGTATTCTGATTATGTTTCTTTGTATACAGTTATTGTGGCTATAGTCCTATTTAAACTCAATTTAGAATCACTGGAGATTGTTATGGAGTTGAATACTACAGTCTTGTTCATGCTAAGTTATTTTATTGTAGTGCAGGGATGTATTGCGTTTGTTGTTTCATGCACATTGTGGTTAGTCTATATGCTGTCACTAACTGGGTATTTTTATTTTCATGTATCTCTTGACTGTATTTTCTTGGTATATGTATTGCTGTCTGGTAGTTTTTTTGACTTGACTGCTAGTTTCTGTGATTGTGTTCTTTCTTGTAATTGTGTGGGTTCGTACAAATTGAAAAATTATAAATTGCCTGAGATTTCTCTCCTTAACAAGAGTTGACCAGTGTATCAAAAGTTTTAGCCTTATAAGTATTAGCTAGCTGTGCTGCAATAAAAAAATAAAGGTTTCCTGTGCATGTGTATTGAAAATATTTAAGACCCAAAGATGACCACTTAGTATGGTAAAAACATGCTGTCAGTAACTGTGTAATACATATAGCAATAAAGTTGTGTTAAGCGTTAAGTTATTCTCTGAAAAAGGGATTATTTCTGTCATCTTTGAAAAAATGTGATGGAATAATGGGTTGGAACAGAAATGTCTTGGAGTGAGCATTATCATATTACAAAGTGTACTTTAATAGTAGATATTTCGTAGAATTTAACTTAAATGTTACCACTCTCAAGACTGGAAATATCCAGGATATTAGAAAATGTGTTAACCCATTGGGACACTAATTTTTTTCTACGCAAAAGGTCATTTCAAGGTCATTTATAACCTAAAAACCGATACAATCTGTATGATATACCATTCGATAGATCGTTTCTTCAGCTTTCAAACGGTATAAGACATGTTATGCCATCTACTGACAAAGCTAGAATTAACAG
>JGI20166J26741_11895584_pt1 | contig 20030 bp, 20 predicted proteins | sample TergutCu122P5_FD_26741 | JGI IMG/M metagenome (IMG submission 26741)
TCCGGCGCCAGTCGTCGGAGGGCAAGACGGTCCAGGTGACGGTTCGAGAGGTGACGTACTCTCCGGCCGAGGTGGGCAATCTTGTCGGCTTGTCGCGTTCGACCGTGCAGCGCTGCATTGACGACGGGACGATCAAGGCTCACCGCCGCGGTTCCCGGTGGCGGGTGTCCGAGGCCGAGGTCGACCGCTATCGGCTGTCCTTGGCTGACGAGATGGCCGAGTTGGTGGCCGATGACCTCGACTTCTGAGAGGCGTCTGGTCTTCCTGATCCTCGCCGGCCTCGGTCTGGACATGCCCACAGCCATCCGCATGTTCTTGACGCGGGTCCGCCATACCTCGGGCATCCCCTTCCCACTGACCACGACAAGCCCGCACCTGGCGGCGGCGCTGGACGAAGCGGACCGCCTGACGGCGGATCCGGCAGCCCGCGTCTACACAGACGCCCACGCGATGATGCGCGACATCCTGCGGGAGCCCGAAGCCGATGGGTGACCCCGTACCGCGTGCGGTAGAGGGCCGGCGGTCTTCGTGAGGCAGTGACGCGCCGGCAGTCCTCGTAGACGCTGGCGTGGAGAAGCGGATGCTCCGGTGGGGGTGACCAACTCGTGCCCTGCAGACCACCAGCACTCGCCACGACACTCTACACACTCCATTAGAGTGTTAGAGTGTTCGCGCTAGAGCGTGAGGGAGGATGGCGGTGAGTCTCCAGCAGTTGGTCGACCAAGCCGTTCCGCGATTGCGGCGAGCGGGCACCGACCTGGCCGATGTCGAGGTCAAGAAGGCGGCGGGCGGCGTGCCCAAGTCGCTGCCCGAGACCCTGTCGGCCTTCACCAACGGGGCCGGGGGCCTCGTGATTCTGGGCCTCGACGAAGAGGATGGGTTTCGACCGGTCGCGATCCAGCCCGACCCTCTCGCCGAGGCGATTTCCGGCTACTGCCGAAACGCCGTCGATCCGGCCATCCAGCCCGATATCGACATCGTGCAGGTCGACGGCTGGCCCGTGGTGGCGGCGCTCATTCCCCCCGGCGACCGGCTTCGATTGCCCTGCCACGTCGTCACACAGGGGATGGAGCGCGGGTCCTATTTCCGCAGCCATGATGGCAATCGCCACCTCACGTCCTACGAAATTCACGCTCTCGTGGCCGGGCGAGGACAACCGCGCGACGACGTGACGGTGGCGCCCGGGGCCACCACTGACGACCTGGACCCCGACTTGGTCGCCACGCTGATCCGGCGCTTGCGCGACACCCGCGGCGCCGCCTTCTCGAAGGCGAGCGACGCCGAGGTGCTCCGCTTCGTCCAGGTTCTGAGCCCAGACCGGACCGGGGATTCAGTCACCTTGGCCGGCCTGTTGGCGCTCGGCCGCTATCCTCAACAGTTCTTCCCGCAACTCGATATCACGTTCGCCGCCTTCCCCACGCCGGACGCGGGTGTGCCGATGGACGACGGCACCCGGTTCCTCGATCACGCGTCGCTCGACGGACCCATCCCCGTGATGATCCAAGAAACCCTCGCCGTTCTGCGCCGGAACATGACCCGCCGCGCCGTCATCTGGGGAATAGGCCGCCAAGACCACTGGGAATACCCGGAAAAAGTGATCCGGGAATTACTCGGCAATGCGGTCATGCACCGCGACTATTATCCGCTGACCCACGGCACGCAGATCCGAGTCGAGCTGTACCCCGACCGACTGGAAGTGGTCAGCCCAGGGGGCCTATACGGCGGCATCCCCGCCGCCGCCCTGCTTCACGAGCCGGTGTCGTCGTCGCGCAATGCCGCCCTCGCCAAGTTGCTGGAAGACGTGGCCTACCCCGGCACGACCGAGACCGTCTGCGAAAACCGGGGAACGGGCCTGCTGGCCGTCTCCCGGCTGGTCGACGGGGCCGGCCTGGACCAACCCACACTGACCAGCCGGCTGACAGACTTCCGCGTCACCCTGTTCAACCGGGTCCGGCCAGGCGCCCGCCCCGCACGGGCCGCATCCCCGCCCGGCCGCACGCGACCGATCATCGACCTGTTGGCCGACGGCCCGCAGCGGGCGGCCTGGCTGGCGCAGGCCACGAGCCTGAAACTCGTCACCGTGCGCCGCTACCTCCAAGAACTCGAAGGCCTTGGCCTCGTCACCCCCACCGAGCCGAACCGGCGCAGCCCCCACAACGCGTGGCGCCTCAGCTGACGAACAGACGCCGCCGGCCGAATCGCTCCCGCAGGACCACTCCGCGACGGCCAACTCATCGTCCATCACCGACACGAGCCGACCGGCCTGCCGGTCGTAGAAGACCCGCCACGGGCCGCCCATCTCGAGTCCGTCCACGATCTCGATCAGCCGCACCGTCACAGCTGCGAGCGTACTGGCCCTCGGGACGTCCCCCACGAAGCGCCGCCCCACGTGGCCGGGCCCACCCAACTTCCCCGTTTCCTGGAATTCGCCCTAGCTAGCGCCACCCCACGTGGGCGGGCCCGGCTGCATCGAGGCTGGGCCCGCACGCTGTGTGTCTGGTCCGAATGAGGGGCTACTCGGGCACTGGGACAAGGCCGAGGTAGTGCGCCAGGGCCGCCTCGACCTCAGCCATGTCGCTGCGGGTGAGGGCACCGGCAATGCCGCCGACGTAGACCTCGTCGATACTGCGAATCTGGTCGACCAGCGCGTGCGTCGGCCTGCCGTCGAACTCCACGACCGGTCGGTGGATCCCGGGAGCCGCCGAGGTCGACGTGGGGATGACGGTCACCACCGAGAGCGGCGAATTCGACGGCGAGAGGACGATTCCGTACCGCTTGCCCCGCTGCTCGTGACCACGCTTCGCCTGGCCGAGATCGATGCGGTAGACGGCCCCGCGAATCACCAGGCGTCCGGCTCGTCGCTCAAGTCTTCGTCGCGCGCGACCGCGGCGTCGAGGCGGAATTGCTCCAGCCACTTCTCGTGGTCGAGCAACCGCAGGGCCCGTCGGATCGTCGCCGTCGCGGTCTCGCCGGACTCGGCCAGGATGCGCCGATCCAGGTCGTTGGGCCGAAAGCCAATCGTCTCCGTCGCCACGACGCCACTCTAGCCGCACGTTCAACAGATGTGCAACGCAGGCGGTCCTCGTCTCCCGGTCTGCTCCGGGCGGCTGGCCTGTCCCTGATCGGGCGACCCCCGCACCGCGGTTCACGGGCGCGGCCGCCGGTCGGCCCCGTCAGACGACCTCGAGTTGCTCCGGGTGGCCCAAGTACTCCAGGAACAGGTCCATCGACCGGGCGACGTCGTAGCCGTCGGTGACGCGCTCGTCGATGGTGATGCGGAACTCGGCCATCCGATGCGCCACTGGCTGGTCGTCGGGCCCCAGGGTCAGCTCCTTGGTGATCTTCCCGACCGCCACCATCAGGCTGCAGGTGCCCCACTCGAACAGGTGGTGGTAGGGGGCGTGGCCGCCGACGCTGCCGAGGTTGGTGACGCGGACCGAGCAGTGCAGGGGGTCGACGCCGCGCAGGAACTTCGGCGAGTCGACGTAGTACTCCCAGACCTTGAGCCCGGTGACCAACAACCCCAGGACGCCGCGCGGCAGGCGCATCAACTGGCCGACCAGCCGGTCGTCCGCCTTGGGCTCCCCGCTCTTGGCCTGTCGGATTTGCCCCGTGATCTTGCGCCGCATCGTGGCAGCGTCGTCCTCGGGGGTGATCGTGATCAGGACGGGTGTCTCGGTGGCGTCGTCGGTGAAACCGCGTCGGGCCGTGAAACCGATGACGACATCGCGCCGCTGGTACAGCCGCCGGCCCATGACGTACCGGTTCAGCCTGGGGCGTTGGCGCAGCGTCTTGACCACCGCCAGCAGCACGGCCTGGAAGAAGGTGATTTCGTGGTCGGTCCCCTTCGAGGCCTCGACGTAGGCCAACAGGTTCTCGACGTCGACGTTCATCGAGCCGTAGACGACGGCGTCGCCGCGGCGCGTCATGATGTGGGGGAAAATCGCCGTGAAATCACGGGGTTGCGGCACATAGGCGGCGTCGTACCGATCACGCGACCGTGACAGAAGACTCATGGCTCACCTGACTCTCGAGTTGATCAGGGTCGAACCAGACCCACGCCCCCGGAGGGGGTGACGGGAGAGGGCGCTGGACGGGGGGCTGCGACCCACGGGGTGCCCTCGGCGGGCCGACGGGCGCGTCGAGGGACGGTGCCAGGGTAGACCGACCCACCCCCCGACTGCCTCGCCTTGACTGAACGTTGACCATGCCCGGCGCCGGGCTGGCCGTCGTCATCGCCCGAGTCACGGTCACCGCGGGGCCGGATCGGGGCGCGGGTCGAAACGCTGTCCCGACCGAGGGGCGGCGGGCGGGACACAGTTCTGACCCAGGCTCCCGAGACGCCCCGAAGGCCGGCCGCGCGGTACTGTTGGCCGCGCCGTGCCGCCGGACCCGGCCCGACCGTGAACCGTCGGGGCCGGCGGTTGGGCGCGACACGACGTCCGCTTCCCGGGCCCGTCCCGTCACCGGCGGGGCCCGCCGGGAGCCACCAGGCCGAGGGGAAACGATCATGCTGAAATCGCCGATTTGCGAGCTGTTGGGAATCCGCTATCCGATCTTCCAGGGCGCCATGGCCTGGATCTCCGACGCCGACTTGGCGGCGGCCGTCTCGAACGCCGGCGGGTTGGGGATCATCGCTGGCGGCAGCGCGCCGGTGGACATCGTCCGGGAGCAGGTGCGGAAGGCCAAGACGCTGACCGACCGGCCCTTCGGCGTCAACATCATGCTGATGAGCCCCCACGCCCCCGCCTTGGCCGAGATGGTGGCCGAGGAGAAGGTCCCGGTCGTGACGACGGGCGCCGGCAGCCCGGCCAAGTACATGCCCCCGTGGCACGCGGCCGGCATCAAGGTCATCCCGGTCATCCCCTCGGCCGGCATCGCCAAGAAGATGGAGGCCTGCGGCGCCGTCGCCGTGGTCGCCGAGGGCGGCGAGTCGGGCGGCCACGTCGGCGACCTGACGACGATGGCGCTGTTGCCCCAGGTCTGCGACGCCGTCTCCCTGCCCGTCGTGGCCGCCGGCGGCATCGGCGACGGGCGCGGCCTGGCGGCGGCGCTGATGCTGGGGGCCTGCGGGGCCCAGATGGGGACCCGCTTCCTCGTGGCCACCGAGTGCAACGTCCACCCGACCTACAAAGCCAAGATCATCGGCACCCGGGACATCGGCACGATCATGACCGGCAAGCGCCTGGGCCACCCCGTGCGGGCGCTGCGCACGCCGTTCACGACCGAGCTGTTCGCCAAGGAATACGACAGCTCGGTCAGCAACGAGGAGTTGGAGAAGATGGGCCAGGACTCGCTGCGCAAGGCGGCGATCGAGGGCGACGAGCAAGCCGGCAGCTTCATGGCCGGCCAGATCGCCGGCCTGGTCCACGAGGAACAATCAGCCGCTGACATCATCGCCGAGGTGGTCCACGAGGCCGAGGAGTTGCTCCGCGCCGCGCCCGCCTGGGTGGGCTGATCAGAAGCCGACGCACCACCGGTGGGCGGGCTGACCAAGCCCGCCCACCAGGTGCTCCGACCAGCGCACTTCCCGCCGACCGCCCGTTGTCAGACCGCCGATTCCCCAGATGCTCGGCGGCCTCGGCGCGGCGTGGCGCTGGGAGCCTGAGCCAGAACCATGTTCCGCCCGAGGGGCGTCGACCGGAACAGCGTTCTGACCGACGCTCCTAGTCGAGCTTGAACAAGCGCCGGGCGTTGTCGCGACCGATGGCCTGACGGTCGTTCTCGCCGATCTCGGCGCCGTCGAACCAGCGGGCCGCCTCGTCCATGTCCTCGAAGGGGTGGTCGGTCGAGAACAGGACTCGGGCCGTGCCGACTTCTTCCTGGACGTTGCGCATCGCCGTCGTCCGGAAATTTCCACTGGTGGTGAAGTAGAAATTCTGGCTCAGGTAGTCGATGAACGGCTTCTTGGCGATGACGCCCAAGGGGTTGCGCCCGTCGGCCGAGGCCCAGTGCGAGGTCCGCCAGATATTGAAGGGCAACAGCTCGCCGAGGTGGCCCAAGATCACCTGCAAACGCGGGAACTCGTCGAACAGGCCGGAGCCGATGAGCCGCAGGGCGTGGGTCCCGGTCTCGACCGAGAATTGCCAGGCCGGGCCCATCAGCCAAGGGTGTCCCTCGATGCCGAGCAATTGGCTGGGCAGGGGCATCCGTGGGTGCAGGTAGAACGGCACGCCGAGTTCTTGGACCTCGCCCCAGAACGGTCGATATTGCGGCAAGTCGTAGTAGGTGGCGTTGTCCTCGCGGTCGATCTGGGAGAAGCCGTTGACCAGGGCGCCGACGAAACCCAGCTCCGTCACCGTCCGGCGCAATTCAGCCGTGGCGACGTCGGGGTCCTGCAGCGGCAGCGCCGCGAAGGCCCGGAACCGGTCGGGATGCTTGCCCACCAATCCGGCCAGTTGGTCGTTGGCCCGCCGGGCGATGTCGCTGGCGACCTTCTTGTCGAAACGCGACTGGATGGCCGGCGCGTTCAGCGAGATGATGGCGAGTTCGATGCCGCAGCGGTCCATCAGGCGCAGCCGATCATCCGCCACGTCCAGCAGTTGCTGCCGGCGCTCCGGCCAGATGTCCTGGCCGAAGAAAATCTCAGAATCAGCGATGGTGTCGGCAGTGGCGAAGTGTTCTTCCAGCGCGACCTTGTTCTCCACGAAGTGTCCTCTTTTCTTCAGATCAGGCGACGGAATTGGCGTGAGGGCTGTGCGGTTTCAGGCCGACCTGGGTCAGCGTGAAGAGCAAGAGCGCGGCCACGAGCGGGCCGAGCCCGAAGGCGACGAAGTTGGAATTGACCCCGCCGCCGGCGTCCTGCAGCCAGCCGCCGACCAGCGGCGCCATGACGGCGCCGATCCGGCCGACGCCCAGGATCAGGCCCAGCGCCGAGCCGCGCAGCAGGTGCGGGTAGCGGCTGGCGACGGCGGCGATGATCAGGCACTGCACGCCGTGGGTGCCGATTCCGGCCAGGACCAGGGCGACATAGGTCATGAAGGTCCCCGGGTGGGTCAAGAGCAGGCCGAGCCCGAGGGCGCCGATCAGCGCGGCGCCGCCGCCCGCCCAGAGGTCGCCGGCCCGCGTGCCGACGTAGCCCGTGACCAGCGAGCCGAGGACGGCGCCGAGGTAGAGCACGAGTGTGAACGTCAGGGCGGTGCCGAGGGCGAAACCGCTCTTGCGCATCAGGCTGGGCAGCCACGTGCCGAGTCCGAACCAGGCGAAATACGTCGTCAGAATGGCGAAGCTGAACAAGACCGTGGTGGTCACGTAGGGCGGACGCAGCAGGCGGGAAATCTGGCCGCTCTTCTTGCTGCCGTCGAGGGAATGGTCCTCGCCGGCCTCCGGCGAGGGGGTGGCGACGACGCCGAGGCGTTTCTCCAGCGCGTCCGCCTTGTCGGTTTGGCCTTTGGCTCTCAGCCAGGCCGCCGATTCCGGCAGGAAAACCGCCGACAGCGGAATGATGATGACGGCGAAGACCAACGTGAACCAGAACATCGGCCGCCAGCCCCAGGCCGGCAATACCGGGATCGCCAACGAGGCGGCGATGATGCCGCCGATCGGCACACCCGACAGCATCAACGTCGAGATGAGGGGGCGGGTTCGCCGGTCGGTGTATTCGTTGGACAACGCGCTCGACGTCGGGATCAAGCCGCCCAAACCCAGGCCGCCCAAGAAGCGGAAGGCGGCGAACATCGTTGGGTTGAGGGCCACGGCGCAGAGCGTGTTGAACAGCGCGAACCAGGCCACGCTCAGCAGAATGGCCCAGCGCCGCCCCAGCCGGTCGGCCAGATTGCCGGCCACGATGGCGCCGAAAAGCATTCCCAAGAGCGCCGCGCTGCCCAAGTTGCCCGTGATCGAGGGGGACAGTTTCCAATCGGCGCTGAGCGAGGGGGCGAGGGTACCGTAAACGGTCAGGTCATAGCCGTCGAAGACCACCATGGTCCAGCACAGGAAAGTCACCAGCAGAGCGGGATTGCCCCGCTTCAGCGCTTGTGTGGCGGTACCAGCAGTCGTCGGCGAGACGTCGGATAATGACGGATTCATGGCCGGAGTCTAAGTGGCCGACCGGCGACCCCGCCGACTCGCGTCCCGCTAGGCGGAACGCTGATCCGAAAATTTTCTCTGCGCGGCACCGGCAGGGCCGCCATCGGACCAGGTCGGGGCCTGAGGGCGCCCGCCACTCTTCCGCATGACAGGCCCGCCAACTGCGTCACGTCGGCGTCGGCGTGGCGGGCCTGAGGGCGCCCGCCAGTCTTGGGTGTGACCGGCCCGGCGGGGCCGGGGCCCCGGGCACTCCGGGGAGGCCGACGTCCGCCGAGCGGTCACTCCGTCATAACGGCGGCCATCGACTTGACCACGTGGTCCAGGTTGCCCTGGTTGATGGCGGCGACGCAGAGCCGGCCGGAGTCGAGGCCGTAGACGGCGTGCTCCTCGCGCAGCCGGACCATCTGCTCCTTGCTCAGGCCGGAATAGGAGAACATCCCCGCCTGCGTCGTGATGTAGCTGAGGTCGCCCGGCACGCCGGCCTTCTCCAGGCCCGACCGCAAGCCCGCCCGCATCGCCTTGATCCGGTCGCGCATCGTCCCCAACTCGGCCTCCCAGTTGGCCCGCAGATCGGGGTCGGTCAGAACCTGGGCGGCCACCTTGGCGCCAAAGCTGGGCGGGTTCGAATACAGCGTCCGGGCGGTCACCTTGGCCTGCGACAAGACGCTGGCCGACTCGTCGGCCGAGGCCGTCACGAAACTGATGGCGCCGACGCGCTCGCCGTAAAGGCTGAGCGACTTGGAGAAGCTCGTGGCCACGAGGAACGTAGACCCCTGCGCGACGAACTGCGCCACCGCCTGGGCATCGTCGGTCAGGTTCTCCTTGAAACCCTGGTAGGCCATGTCGAGGAACGGCATCAGCTCGCGCTCGGCGCACAGCGTCACCACCTGGGTCCACTGCTCCGACGTCAGGTCGTAGCCGGTCGGGTTGTGGCAGCAGGCGTGGAGCAGGACGACCGTGCCGGGCGCGGCGCGGTTGAGGTCTTCCAGCATCCCCTCGAAGTCGATGCCCCGGCGTTCCGCGTCGTAGTAGCGGTACTGGCCGACGCGGAAGCCGGCCCGGCGGAACAGGGCCTCGTGGTTTTCCCAGCTGGGGTTCGACAGGAGCACAGCCGGCCGGGGAGTGAACCCGGCGAGGACGCCGGCGCCAATGCGCAGCCCGCCCGTGCCGCCGAGGCCCTGCAGCGTCGCCACCCGGCCGGAGGCGACCAGGTCGGAGTCGGCGCCGAAGACCAGCGCCTTGACGGCGGCGATATAGAGGGGGAAGCCGTCGATCGGCAGGTAGCCGTGGGGGCGGGGGTCCTGGCCCATCGCCACCTCGACCTGGCGCACGCAGTCAAGCAGCGGCACTTGTCCCTTCTCGTTCTGATAGGCGCCGACCCCCAGGTTGACCTTCTTCTCACGGGGGTCCTGGTTGAAGACCTCAGTCAGGCCGAGGATGGGGTCACGGGGCGCGAGTGGAACAGCGGCGAAGTGGGACATGATCAAGCCTTCCCTGGGCAGTCAGAACGTCCGTCATCCTAGTGGTTTCCGCTCACCGGTCCGTCGCGGTTCGGACACAGGGGTTTCGGAGACGCCCGTGGGTCAGGCTTCTCGGCGGGCAGGCGCTCCGCCAGGCGGGAGCGGGCTCAGCGGGCGGACAGCTCGGCGAAGCGGCGTAGCTGTAGCACAGCGTGGCGAGCAAACCATTCTTGCGGACTCAGCGGGCGTACAGCTCGGCGAAGCGGCGCAGGACGATCTCCTGGGAGCCGTCGACGGGGCTGGCCTCGGCCTGGGCCACGAGGTCGTCGAGGTCGGCCGGGTCGAAGTAGCCGTCGTGGGCGTAGACGTGCATCCGTTCGATCAGCCCGGCGGCGTCCAACTCGGGGTGGAACTGGGTGGCGTAGACGTTGCGGCCGAGCCGGAACATCTGCACCGGGCAGTCGTCGCCCGTGGCCAGGACGACAGCGCCGGGCGGCGGTTGGCGGGCCGCTTCTTTGTGGCCGACGAAGGCGTGGAAGGGGTCGGGCAAGCCGGCCAGCAAGGGATCGGCCCGGCCGGCCTCGGTCAGACGGACGGGGATGGCGCCGACGGCCTCGCTGTAGGTGCCGTCGACCACGCCGCCGCTGTAGGCCGTGATCAGGCCGACGCCGTAGCACAGCCCCAAGAAGGGGAGATCGCGGGTGATCGCCTCGCCCAGGAGTTGGGTCAGCGCGGCTTCGGCGGCCTGCTGGGCCGGCGACTTGTCGACCGTCGAGACGCAGAAATCGGACCCGCCCACGAGGACGCCCGACCAGTCGTCCAAGGAAAAGTCAGCGGGCAACAGATCGCGCTCCAGTCGGTGCTGGACGACGCCGCTGTCCGGCACGCCCAGGCCGCGCACCACCGCGGCGCGCTCGCCGGCCACCGCCCGGTCCGAGGCGCGCGTACTGATCAGGAAGAACGGTTTCACGCGGCCATTATCCCGGTCCCGGCGGGTTGGACAGGACTGGACGCGCCCGCGTGAACGAGGAGGACCCGGAGTGCTGCGACGGCGCTGGGTGCAGGACGGCGACGCGCCCGCCTGAACGAGGAAGGCGGGACGCGGACTGGCCTGCGGCGTGACACGGCGACCGACCAACGCCCCCGACACCCTCAGCGCAACGACCGGCCCGCACCCCCGTGAGGCGGCCACCCCCGTGAAACCAGCAACCTCGCCAGCGAAACCCTCACCACAGCGGGTGGCCCGTCTCCGTCTCCTGGACCAGCGCCGCGACGACGGCCTTGAGATCCCCGCCGGCCTGCTGGCAGACCCGGCGCTGCCGCTCGTAGCTCGCCCCCCGGTTGGCGATCTGCAGCGCGAATTCCAACTCCTCCTCGCAGTCCAGCCGCTGGGCGTAGGGCCGCAACCGCTCCACGAGCCGGGGCAGGGCTTCGCGCAGGGGGACCAAGCGATCGCCGGGCTCCGGCGTGATGACCTCGGTGTCGAAGCCGTAGCGGGCGGCCCGCCACTTGTTCTCGGCGACCAGCCAGGGGGCCAGGAAATCCGGCCATTCCCCGTGGTCGAGGCCGTCGGAGAAGTACTCGGCCAGGCACTGCGTGACGGCCGCCTGGCAGCCCAACTCGGCCAGCGTCGGCACCGAATCAGCGATGCGGTTCTCGACGGTGCCGAATTTCGGGCTCGGCCGGACGTCCCAGCGAACCTCGTCGGCGTGCTCCAGGACGCCGACCCCGATGAGGTCGGCGACGCAGCCCTCGAACTGCTCCCACGAGGCGAAGAAATAGGGCAGGCCATTCGTCCGCAATTGCTGGAATAGCATCGTCCGCTGGGAGGCGAACCCGGAATCGACCCCGTCCCAGAAAGGCGACGCGGCCGACAGCGCCAAGAGGTAGGGCAGGAAGCGGGCCATCGTCCAGGTCATGGGCAGGGCCTTGTCGCGCTGGTCCACGCCGATGTGGATGTGCGTGCCGCAGATCGCCATCTGCTTGCCCCAGTACTGGTTCATGTCCGCGACCTCGTGATAATGCTCGGTCGGCACCGGCGTCTGGTCGGCGGGGTGGGAGAAGGGGTGGGAGCCCGCGCCGATCACCGTGACGTTGAGCTTCTCGCCCGCTTCCAGAATCTGGTCGAGGCGGCCGCGCAAATCTTCCAGGCCGGCGCGGATCGTGGTCCGGGGCTGGGAGACGATCTCGATGGTGCAGGAGAGGAATTCGGGGCGGATCGGCCGGGTCTTGCCGCCGCCGACCGCCGCCACGAGGGCCGGCGAGGCCGAAGACAGTTCGAGGGTGTCGCGATCGATGACATGGAGTTCCCATTCCATGCCAATCGAGGAACGGAGCGAACTGTGGAATTCCACGGACATTGTGGTCCTCCTGCTCGAAGGTGGGGAGGGTGGCGTTCGGGGCACAGGGCCCGGGAACCTGCGTCGGGACCGGTTCCGCCCGAGAAACGCCAGTCTCCCGGGGTGGGGGGCCGGACGACGAAAGACGACGAGCGTCGCAGACGACCGCGTGGCGAGGACAACCCCACCACGTCTGGACCCTAGCACGCCGCGAGTTGCCCTCCCAGGCCTCGTCCACGGGGGGCGACCGGGGAAGTGGGGCGCCCGTTGGCGCCGCCGGTCCGCTCGGGCCTTGTCCACGGGGGGCGACGGGTGGGGGCGCAACGTCACGACAGCGTGGTGGGGACCACCGAACACCTCCAGCGGCTCGGTCCAGCGGCGGGGTGAAACGTCACGAGCAACGGTGGGGACCGCCTGAGAACACTCTTGGAGGCCGTCGGCGACAATGGCTGGGTGGACGCATCGCTGCTTTTCATCGAAGATGACCCCGCTATCGCCGAGATGGTCGTGGAGGTGTTGCGGGAGACCTACGACGTCGATCACGCCGCCACCGGCGAGGACGGCCTCAACCTGGCGCTGCGCAAGCACTACGACGTCCTGCTGATCGACCGCCGGCTGCCCGGGATGGACGGAGTCCAGGTCATCGACGCCATCCGCCGGGCCCGCATCACGACGCCGGTCCTGATGCTGACCGCGCTGGGCTCGGTCAAGGACCGGGTGTCGGGCCTCGACGGCGGCGCCAACGACTACCTGGTCAAGCCCTTCGACTTCGACGAGCTCCTGGCGCGGCTGCGGGCGCTGCGCCGGGGCTTCACGGCCGAGGGCAAGCGGCGCTACATCGGCAACTGGCTCTTCACGCCGGACACCCACACGCTCTACAGCCCCTACGACGAGCGCGTCTCCCTGACCATCACCGAGTCCGCCCTGCTCAACCTGCTGTCCGAGTCGCCCGAGCACGTCTTCAGCCGCGAGGAGATCCTGTCCGCGGTGTTCTCGCCCACCGACACGCCCGGGACCGTCGACACCTACGTCCACTACATCCGGCGCAAATCCGACTACGAGCTGATCGAAACGGTGCGGGCGCGCGGCTACCGCTTGGGCGAACCGCTGTGACCACGCCTCGCCCGACCACGAGGGGCGACGACCCCTCTGGCACCACGCGGCTCGCTCCGCTGGCCGCGTCGTCCGCCACCGACACCCCGCCCACCTCGTGGGGACCGCCTCCACCCCCGCCGCCGGCCAGCCCGCCCGCCGCCCCGCCGCCCCCGTGGCCCGGCCCGCCGGTGGATCAGGGCCCGCCGCCCCCGTGGCCCGGACCGCCCCCCGGATACGTCCCGACACTCGCCGGGGCCGTCACCCCGCAGCCGGTGGCGCCGACGTGGCCGGTGCCGCCCACCGCCGTCCCCACCGCCGTTCCGACCACCGCGCCCTACCCGCCGTACCCCGGCCCGGGCGGCGCCCCTCCTCCGGTCCCCCCGGCGCCGTGGGCCGCGCCGCCTCCGGGCCAGGTTCCGGCGACCGCCGGCGCCACCGCCCCGCCGGCGCCCACGTGGCCCACCCCCGCGCCCGCACCGGCCGCGACGCCTTCCGCCCGGTCGCCCGAGGCCCTGGCCGGCGACGACGCCCGGGTGCGCCAGGCGTCGGTGCGCGTGGGGCTGTACGTGGCGTTCGCCACGGCCGTCGTGCTGTTGATCGGGTACGGCCTGGTGATCGTGACCATGGTCCACTCGCAGCGGCGGCTGTGCGTCGTCGACGGGCCGCTGGGCGGCTGGCGCGGCCCCTTCAGTCCCGGCTCGGACTTCTGCGTCATGGGCTTCGGCCACTACGAGTACCTCGTCAACCCGCAGCAGATGATCGTCGCCGTGGTCGTCTTGTTCGTCGTCTGCGCCGTCCTGATGGGTCTGATCGGCTGGCTGACGGCCCGGCGCGCCGTCCTGCCGCTGGCCCAGGCCTTGCGCCTGCAGCGCCACTTCGTGGCCGACGCCTCCCACGAGTTGCGCACCCCCCTGACCGTCCTGTCGACCCGCATCCAGCTGCTCCAGCGCAAACTCGACCGCCACGAGGACGTCTCGCGGACCGTGGCCAAGCTGCGCGACGACGCCGCCGGGATGACCGACGTGCTGAACGACCTGCTGCTGACCGTGGAGGGTTCCCAGGAGCACACCACGCCGACGGCCGTCGGGCCCGTGGTGAACGAGGCGGTGGCCTCGCTCCAGGTCGTGGCCGATCAGGCCGGCATCCTGCTCCGCGTCACGGCGGCGGCCGACCCGTCCGTGATGGTGCCGCCGCGGTCGCTGGCCCGGGCGGTCGTGGCCCTGGTCGACAACGCCATCACCCACTCCCCCGCCCACTCGGCCGTCGAGGTCTCCGTCGCCCTGGAAGGGGCCGAGGCCGCCATCCGGGTGCGCGATCACGGGCCGGGCATCGCCGACGCCGACCCCGACCGCATGTTCGAGCGCTTCGCCCACGGGGCCGAGACCGGGCGCCGGCGCAGCTTCGGTCTGGGCTTGGCGCTGGTCTCCGAGATCGCCCAGCGCAACGGGGGCGACATCATGATCGAATCGACCGGGCCTTCCGGGACGACGTTCCTACTCCGCTTCCCGGCCACCGCCGGGCCGCATTCCGGGTTGTGACTCGGCGTTTCCCGGGTTGGACGGTGGACGGGGTGGCCGGCGGCTTCGTGGTACTGTTCGCGAGTCGATCAGCTGAAAGACACCAGCCCCGTTAGCCCAACCAGTCCTTATGCGCGGCGCCGCACCCAGGAGAGAGCCTCTTGATTCTCGACCCTCGGCCCGGACGGCCAGACGAGAACGGAAGGAGACGCGTGACCGCCACCAGAGTCATGATGAACCCTGAGATGGTCCGGACCTCGGGCACGGGGTTGTACGGTTGCGCGACGACGATGCGGACCTTCGTGCAAGCCCACCTGAAAGTGGTCGAGGAGTCCACGGCCCAATTCAGCGGCCAGACCGCGGATGCCTATCGCGCGGCTCAACGGCAATTGGCCAAGAGCTGGGAGATGTTGATTCTCCTGCTCGAAGAGTTGGTTGACTTGTCGAACGAAACGGCCAAGAAAACCGACGCGCTGGACCAGGAGCGAGTCGGTCCCTTGACCATTCCCAAGGCGAAAGGAGCGCCATGACGACGGTTCTCGACTACTCCGTGGACGAGACCGTTCGCGGCCCTCACGCCGCCTGCGGCCAAGCGGCGGAAGCTCTCGACAAAGTCACCGACCGTGATTTCCCCAGAGGTTTTTCGACTTATGGCGTACAAGTTCTCGTCACTGCGGTCAACGCCTACGTGACCGATCTGATAGTGGACAACCGGGCCGTCGAGACTGATCTGTGGACCCTCGAGGGGGCGGCCATCGATTCAATGAAGGAAATGAGGGACCTGGACACGAAGGCCTCGAAGGGAGTCGCACCAATCTCGGCCAACCTGTCACAGGTCGTCATCCACTGACTGTCCCGCAGGCCTCGTCACGTCGCGACCAAGTCGCCCTCGCGTGACTGCGATATTCTGCGGGGACCCCTGAGTCGAGAAAGATCGGCTCATTCTTTGAGGTCAAAGCCACCAAGTGAAGCGAGGAGACGAGATCCCACGATGGTCAACATCCAGGACGTCATCGGCGGCGTGCCGGGCAATCCCAAAGAGGTGCGGCAGGCGGCCCAAGAGCTGAGTCGGTTTGCCATGGCCTTCCTCAGGGCGAATTCAGAGGCCTCGAGGCAGGTCGGTGACAAGTGGTTGGGCCGTGCCGGCGACGCGTACCGCGAATCGCTTGCTCGCTTGCGCGGTCTTCTGGTGCCCGATGGCCCAGAAACCACGAAGTCGCAACACGCCCTGGGCGCCCGGGCCACAGTTGGATCTGCGGTGCTCCTCAGCTACGCCCAGTCCTTGGAGGACGCCCAGAAGGACGCCGACAGCGTTCGAACCAACGTCCAGAGCGAGATGGGGGAGAGGGACGTGGCCGCTCAGGCCGGTGACGACGCAGCCTGGAGACTGCACGATGCGCGGATCCAGCAGCTGATAGCGGACTACGGCGCCGTGGTTTCACGCCTGGAGGAAAGGGCCCGGCAGGCCGCCGACCAGTTGCAGGGCTTCACCACAGAGCCTAATCCGAAGTACGACACCACACCCTTGGACGCGCCTGGCTCGAAAGCCATCGAACAAGTCCAAGCCGACATCAAGAACCTCCTGTCGGGGACCTACGCCGATTGGGACAAGGTCAAACAGGGAGATCTAGGCAACTGCTCCGTGATTAGCTCACTGCAAGCAATGCTGAGAACCGAAAAAGGTTGTAAGATGCTGGGTAATAATGTCTACTACGACGCCAGCAAGAGGGCGTTCGTTGTCACGCTCTACGACAAGGGCCAACCGGTCCAAGTGACGGTCGACCGCACGATCAACGGTGGCGCTAAGGGTCCCAACGGCAAGACCGGTATTGTCGACATCTACGAGCAAGCCTACGCCCAGCACTTCGGCTGGCCAGCGGTGTCCGACGGCGGCAGCCCGAGCGACGTGATGGAGCACGTCACCGGCAATGGTTCGACCGATGTTCCCCCTTTGTCAAGCAGTGATCGAAAGCCTGGGCCACTGACGAATGACCAATGGACGCAGATGCGCCGGGCCAATCAGCAGGGGCAGCCCACGGTCATGGGCACAATCGCAGGCCCCCCAACAGGTTTGCCAACCCACGACGTCACAGGTCGCCCCGTCACGCTGATGCCCAAGCACGCCTACACCGTTGTCGGGATGGGACCCAATTGGGTGGACGTGCGTGATCCGCTGAGGGCCACGGGCAAGGATCCGAATCCCGTGGTGCGTCTGCCTCGGTCGGAATACGAAAAATTCGCCAAGACCACGTGTCTGGGCAACGTCACGACCCAGAGAAACGCCACGCCGGCGAGCGGGATTCAGCCATGACCGATGACCAACCATTCATCTGGGCATGCGTCAACCACCCTCGTCCGCTCGGTGACTTCGTCATCTGGCTGCAAGCGGCGGGCATCTCCCTCGAAGGGGAATTGCAGGCCACCGTGGCCGTCGGAGACGAGACTGTCGACTTCTGCGGCGGGCAATCCCACAGCTTCGACGGCCTCGGGACTCTAACCCTCGTGCGAGTCGAGATTCACCCCAGCCTCGGCTACGGCGGCGGGAATCGCGCCAAGTTCGAGGTCGATCTGACGCCGCTGTACGAATCGGAAGCCGCCCAGCAGCCCTGGTAGCGAGCGAGTTGCCCTGCGGGTCACCGCTTCAGGTGCCCCCGTCCAGCCGGTGCAGCATCTGCCTGATCTGGTCGGATTGATCCCTGGACGCGTCCCCCAAGTTTGTTTGAGCCTGGCCCAGCGCCAGCCGAGTATTTTCTAGGGCGGTCAACCACTCCTTGACTTTGCGCACCCACTCGTCTTTCGCATTGACGAAGGCCTCGAGCGCGTCGCCGCGCCAATTCGATTTCATTTGCTCGACGTAGGCGTCGACCGCCCTGACTTGTTCGGCGATATCATCGGCCAATTGACTGTCTGCCTTCATCAACCTGTTCGTGACGTCCTGGTCAATGGAGATATCGGCCATTTTCGACGCACCAGCTTCCCGGATTCTTTGTGTGACGGCAACAATGCCGGGCGGCGGAGTTCCCGGCGTGAGGCCTGGCTGGCCGCCACCCCAATCGGTGGCGCCGGCTCATGTTACCACCGCTGTCGCTGCCGTGTGGCCGTTGTCTGAGGGGCCTGGGGCGTGGTCGCGCCTGGGTACGACGATGGCGCCGTCACGCGGCCCCGCCCGGCCTGCTCGTGGTCGGCTCCGCGCGACCGGCGTCGGTGACTGGAGCCGGCGCGTCCCTGGTGGCCAGCGCCGCGTCAATCCATTCTTTTCTCATCGCTTCACGGGCTGATAGCCTCACGCCGTTGCCGCGCTGCGCCTCACACACCACCAGAAAAGGTTCGAGCATGACGTCCCTCAGTTTTCGAACGGTCTCCGACTCCGCCTGGCGCTTCTTGGTCTGCGTGGCGGCGCTGGCCGTGCTCTGGCTCGGCATCACCTACTTCTCCGGGGTGACCGTGCCGGTGGCCGTGGCCCTGCTCTTGACCGCCCTGCTGACGCCCCTGGCCCGCTGGCTGCGGGCCCGGCGCCTGCCGCCGGTGGCCGCCACGCTGATCGCGATGGGCGCGGTCGTGGTCTTCATCGGCGGGGTCGGGGCGCTGATCGGCGCCAGCGTGGTCCGCCAGTGGGGGCAGCTCAAGGACCAGTTCATCGCCGCCGCCGACACCTTCTTGGGCTGGCTGGCCCAGGGCCCGCTGAAGGTGGACCAGGCGGCGCTGGACGGGTACGTGGCCCAGCTGACCGCGTGGTTGAACGCTTCCACGTCCGAACTGGCCGGCTGGGCGGCCCAGGCCGGGGTCGGGGTCGGCCATTTCGCCGCCGGGGGCGCCATCGCCGTCATCTCCACCTTCTTCTTCCTGACGTCGGGACGGGGCATCTGGCAGGCGCTCAGCCGGGTCGTGCCGGCGGCGCCGCGCCCACGAGTCGACCACGCGGCGCTGGCCGGCTGGGAGGCCCTGCAGGCCTACATGCGGGCCCAGGTGATCGTGGCGCTGATCGACGCCGTGGGGATTTTCTTGGGCGCTGTGATCCTGCGCATCCCGCTGGCTTTCGCGCTCTTGGCCTTCACGTTCGTGACGGCCTTCATCCCCGTCATCGGCGCCATTCTGGCGGGCTTCCTGGCGGCCATGCTGGGCCTGGTGTCGGGCGGTTGGGTGACGGCGCTGATCATGATCGGCGTGGCCGTCTTGGTGGTCCAACTCGAAGGCCATTTCCTGCAACCGCTGTTCCTCGGCAAAGCGGCCAAGCTCCACCCCCTGGCGGTCCTGCTCGGGCTGGCGGTCGGCGCCACCATCGCCGGCATCGTGGGGGCGCTGCTGGTCATCCCGGTCCTGGCCTTCTCCGTCGCCTTCCTCAAGTCCGCCCTGGCCCAGCCGGCGGCGGACGGGTCGGGGCCGGCGGTGACGCCAGTGGTCCGTGACGACGCCGACGCGGGGGCCGAAGTGTCATCGGGCGCCAAGACCGGCGACGACGCCAACGCCCGCAGGGCCAAGGTGTCATCGAGTCCGGAGGCCGGCGACGACGCCAGCCCGTGACGACGTCGACGCGGGGGCCGACCCGTCGCCTGTCACGTCTTCATGGCTGGGTTCACCGGGCGGGATCGGGCGCCTGGGCCGTGTCCCGGTGGGCGTCAACCCTGACCGTGGGTTCGCCGGGCGGGATCGGCGGCTCGGCGACGCCCTCAGGCCGGCGACGCCCCGACGCTGTCCACTAGCTGCGTCACGAGGGCGGCCACCTCGGCCTCGACGCTCGGGTCGGTGATCCGTCCGTCGACCAGGACCTGGTTGACCTGGCCCACGCCGACGCCGCCGGGCAGCGGCCGGGCGCCGGCGACCTCCAGGACGCGCTGCAGGTTCTCGCGCGCCCAGGCGCCTCCGCGGGGCGACGGGGAGGCCGACAGCAGCGCCACCGGCTTGTCCGCCAGGCTGGCGGCGCCACGAGGGCGCGAGGCCCAGTCGAGGGCGTTCTTGAGACCGCCGGGGACGGCGCCGTTGTACTCCGGCGTGGCCACGATCAGGCCGTCGGCCGCGCTGACGGCGGCGCGCCAGCGGACCGCCTCGGCCGGCGGATCCCCCTGGTCGAGGTCCTCGTTGTAGGCGGGCAGGTCGGCGATCAGGCCGACGGCGGTCGTGGCGCCTTGGGGCAGGCAGCCGGCGGCGGCGTGAAGTAGGGCAGTCGTCCACGACCCGGCGCGCAGGGAACCGGACACCAACAGGATTCTCATACCGGGAAACCTACCGCCGCCGGCGCTCGAGGCGAGGCCGTCTCGCGACGTCGATCGGCTGGGCCTGGGCCGGCGCACGCGGCCGGCCCGGTGACACGGCGGAGCCCAGCAGGATCGCGTTGCCGGGATTGATCTGTCCCGGGTCAGCGACGTGCGAACCGACGCCGTTCAGCCGGTGGCGGCCCAGGCGGGTGGCCATTCCGTGGCCACCAACCTGCCCGCCCCGTCGAGATGGGCCACCACGACGCCGGCCGGGTCCAGCGGCCGGACCGGCAGGCCGATGGCGTCCGCGACCACGGGGAGAACCGGCCGGTGCAGGCAGACGGCGGTCGGCCCGGCCGTGGGGACCGCCCGGGCCACGTCCACGATGAACGCCGCCAA
>JGI20166J26741_11897806_pt1 | contig 20016 bp, 15 predicted proteins | sample TergutCu122P5_FD_26741 | JGI IMG/M metagenome (IMG submission 26741)
TTTTCGCCTGATTTTATGCAAAATTGAAATGGATTGTCAGATTTTAGCAGAACCCCACTATGTTAAACTTCATGAAAAATCTGTCTAGTGGTTCTCAAATTGTTACTTGGCAGACAGACAAAAACATGGTGAACCTAACAGGTGCATATTTATAATTTTATGTTGTGAACACATCAGTAAATATTGCACATTATGAATGTGATGGTTATTCATACCACCTGTTATTAGTAGTGTAGATTTTTTGTTTTCTCTCTGTACTCATTATAATGACTAGATTATGGGTTTTATGTCTGAGAAATGGGGGTTTCAAATCCTGATGGGAAAGAGGCGTTTTAAACGTCCAGAGCATTCTGACCGGCTCTGGGGTCCACCCAGCCTACTGTCCAGTGGGCATCTGGAAGTGTATCCGCAGGGAGTGTCCAGCATGTGAAGCTGCCCACCGAACTCCATCCAGTACCTTGGTTAAGAATATGTGGAACTTTACCTTCATCCCTCCATGATACGGTGCTTAATTAAACCAGGAATGCCATTAATCTTTTCTTATATGTATGTCTTTCCATCTCTTCCTGTCTATTACTTCTCAGTGGTCTCTTCAAGTATTTATGTAGGGTGTCAACTGTCCATTTAATTCTTTGATTTTTTAAACTATAAGAAATGTAATGTTAATAAAGAAACCAGAATGTTTAAATATTCAAGCTGATTAATTCTTGCTTGAGTAGAGACTTTTTTGATAAAGACTGGCTTCTGGATAAATTTGGGTTTTTTTTTTGATAATTTTGTTTTATTTAATGGCACATATCAATAAGGTTTTGATATACTTTTAGTAAAACTATGAAACCTTGACTTTTTTATATATGCACACACAAGGATGTGCAGTTAGTCAAGTAGCCAAGAATTTCACACTGTTCAGTCAACATTTAGGTGTAGAAGTAATGACAAAAGTACAGATTTGACCAGTAACAGGTGTTATACAGATTGTGGTTGTTGGAGATGTGACCCTGTGTGGTTTGGAAGACAGGTACATGCATTTCAGAGACACTTGTTGCCTGCATCTGTTATTCTGAAGATGGAGAGACAGGTTCTTCCGTACTGTTAGTACCCTCTCCCAAACTACTTGGCTGGCCTCACACTTCAGAAGACCTTGGTCTTGTTATTACTATGAGAGTGCTGAGAGTTACCGGGCAGAATCCTTTGTGATGCTTACTATAGAAAAGTGGTCAGGCAGTTGAGACAACCAATGATAACAGTACAATGTTTTTGTGTGTAGGCATATCTGTCATTCCATAGTTATGGTCAGTACATCTTACATCCATGGGGCTATATCAGAGCCGTTCCAAGTGACCATGCAGATCTGAGCCGTGTTGGCCGCAAGATGGCTAATGCTATGTACCAGGCAGGCGGGGCTAGCTATACTGTTGGTAGTGCAGCAGCCACCCTCTACCCAGCTGCTGGTAAGAAAGTTTCCAATAAATATGAAGGAATTGTTTCATATTAGTTTTGCATCATATGGCAACTCCAATCCCCATTATTGTGTATGAATCACCACAGAAATCTGAAGTGTTACAGGATGAGTACTTTTTACCAAATATTACTGTACCACCACATTCTCTGAAATTAGAACCCAGAGGTTCAACAGTTCTAATACCTATTTCCACCACTGGAGACAATTTTTATCCTTATTTATCCATACTGCATATTGTGGTTGGTTTTTGTATTGGCCCCTTTTCAGGTTTTCCCACCAAACTTCTGTATGCATTTGTGCCTTATTTCAGCTACACATCTGTTTCATACTGCCTTGATTTTAAGGCCCTGACAGTATTACTTTACTGTAAAAAGTACATTTTTTTTAAGTGTATAATATTATAAATGACCACTCTACTTTATCCCTCTCATTGCCAACTGTTTTGCTCACCACTCTGTTGCCAAATGTTTGTGATATTGGTCTAATCTTCTAAGCAAGAAGCTGCATTTTACAGATACATAAGTGTGACAAAATTATTGTTTTTTGTGTCCTTAGTTGGGCTGGACAATCTGGGGTTTGATTCCTCATGGGGATAAAAATATTCCTTGCTGCACAATAACCAAACTGACTCCAGGTCCCACCCAGTCTCCTGGTCAGTGGGTACTGGGAACTCCTTTGCCTGGGGTTAATCAGGCAGGTTGTGAAGCTGACCACCTGAATGTAGTGCTGAGATTAACAATGCATGGAACTATAGCTAGCTTCACTCCCTCTGTATGCCTTTATGGCATGTACTGGGAACAGGTTTACCTTTTTCACCTTTTGTATGTTTGCTGTTTTGAACAACAGGTGGGATGTAGACAGTCTTGACCTTGATAAATATGTACTTAATATAATTCATATCCATGCATTAAAGGAATATTTACACATATGTAGTGAACCAAAAAATGCACCCAGTACAGTATGCTTTAACACATGTTTTTAATCACCTTCATGTTTCAGTCACAATTTGGCAGTTTTTTAAAATATTTTATCAGTATTCTTTTAATAGTACCCCGATGATGGTCGAAGAAGTGTCAGAAACATGTAGTTGATTAATAATATATGTTAAAGTATATTTTACCAGTGTGCATTTGTTGGTTCACTGTATAAATATAAATGATTAAATATAATTACCAAGTGTATTGTAATATTAATTTTGTTATAACCGTCACATTACATTGTTTTAATTGTAGATTGCTTTCTTCTGGACGCAAGGTAGCTTGGTAGATAGGTAACAACATGTCCAAGGTGTCTTTAGGGTTATACCCCATTTTTACCTTGAAACGTAGGCAGCATGCTCTTCTGAAACTTTGGTTCCTATATACTTACCTACATGCCCTCACAGAACAGAAGAGAGCAGATTTTGTAGTCATTGTTATGGAAACTTCAACTGTCACGTTGTTTCAGGTGATCACATTTCTTTGCATTTTGCTTTCAACAGGAGCATCAGATGATTGGGCAAGGGGTGCAGCACACATCAAGTACACGTATACCATTGAACTGCGAGATCGTGGATCCTTTGGCTTTATTCTGCCTGTAAAGTACATCCTTCCAACAGCTCGCGAGGCACTTGCTGCAGCGTTGACAGTAGCTGGTGAAATAGCTAATGGCAGATGATTGTTTTCTGGGCCTGGGAACCATAACATGTGTTCTGAGGAAAAGACAGAGTTGTTGACTGGTTGACTAGCAGTTAGTCACACATAATTAGAGTTGTGGATGTTACAGTTGAGGAATCTGTATTGGCCAAATAAAAAGTATTAATTTCTTTAGTGGAATATTTCTTAGTGTTGTTTTATTCTGTGTTTTAGTGTCACTACCTAACATAAAATATTTTATGTTTATAGTCCTTTGAAAAATGGCCGGCTTTGCTGATTGATTTATTGAGTTGTGGGTTGATTGGTTGGTTGGTTGGTTGGTTAATGGATTTGCTGCTCAATTTATATACCCAGCAGTACTAGGTATTTAGAACTGACTGTATACATGGACCATACACATTCAAGTTACAGCTTACATTAAACTTGAATTTAACATGACAGTGTAATGGGTAGCATTCCAGTTTCATGCTTGGAAGGTTCCAGGTGTGAATTGTGACTTGGAAACCAATTGTACTGATTGAGGTTTGAGTGGTTTTTCTGCTCTGTAGGTGCATTCCTTATTTCCTTAAATTAGGTCATGACCATTGCCTCCAGAGCCTTTGCAATTTATTATTCACTAATTGTTGTAACATTCGGCACCATATAGTCTGAGCTTATTAAATCCTCATTAAATAAATAAATAAATAAAAGAAGAAAGAAAGAAAGAATACTATTTCCTCCATGATAGATTTAATAGTTAATGTTTGATAAATTCACTTTTGTGGAATATGAAAAATAACATGGGTGTTAAACTGTATGATACATTTATTTATGTTCGATAGATGATAGCATTGTACACAGGTTCCTGGACTGAATTTTTTACTGCTTTCCTACCAATGCCATCTACCGGGCCGTGCTTGAACTACGTAGTTGAAACTGTTTCTCACAAGAGTGCAAATTGGCGTTAGTGTAGTTGCAGTTGTTGTTAAGACAGAATGTCTCGCACTAACTGTTGTTGTTACTCTGTGTCAATGTTGTGAGATGGATGTTAAGGAGGAACAACGTGTGGTGATTAAATTTTGCTGTAAAGTCAATTTTTCAGCTACAAAGAATGTGGAACTGATTCAGAAGGCTTACGGTGATGCAGCATTAAGTCGGACACAAATTTTTGAGTGGCACAAACGGTTTTGAGAGGGTAGCGAGTCAGTGAAGGACAACGAATGCAGTGGTCGGCCCACAACAAGTCGAACCGATGACAACATCACTGCCGTTGACAAAATGGTCAAAGAAGATTGAAACGTGACATCTCGGTTAATAGCAGATACACTCGGCATCCCAAAAACTGTGATTCTGCGGATTTTAAGAGATGACTTGAAGGAACAAAAACTGTGCTCAAGATTTGTCCCGCACCCACTGACACGAGAGAAAATGGACGAGCGAGTTGCCGCGTGCCAAGACCTGTTAAACATGATTAACATGTCGCAACATTGAACCACCCCCCATACTTGCCAGATTTGTCTCCCCCCAACTACTTCCTGTTCCCAAAGGTGAAGTTGCAGCTGAAGGGTGCAAGATTTGATACAATTGAAGAGATTCAGAAAGCGTGACCGACCAGCTAAACAAGACTCTTCTTGAAGACTCTTCTAATGCCATGAAGAAGTTAGAAACACGTACTAACCTGTGTATTAGGTCTAATGGATCCTATTTTGAATAAATAAACAGAAAAAAATTACCCACCTTCTTTTTTTAGTTTTTATTGCCTTAGTCGGGGAACTTTTGGACCACACTGTGTATTTATGCCATTCTATTTCTTTTATAAATGGCTTCGATTTAAGAAGATTTCATATTACACTGTTCCCATGAGATGTCTATGCAGTATGTCCATGATGTAAATATTTGTTCAGGGAAGAGAAAATTTTCCATTTTCCAAAGCGTCCAGATGAGATCTGGGGCCCAACCCACCTATTGAATGGATGCTGGCGGTAAAGCAGTCACCAGTGTTAAGAATGTGTGGCCCTATACTTCCACTGCACCACATACCTTCATGGCATGACATTTCATTATTCACTGGGCCAGCCTTTTACTGCACAAAATAATGATTTCATTGTCAGCATAATGCTTGTGTATTTATGGGTATTTATTTCTTTATAATTGTGCTTTTGAACAAGAATGTATCACTCACTGAAACATACAGCTGCATTGGAGTTAATAGCAGTAATAATGAAGTAGAGCAGTGGTACGTCAGGCACAACCATTTTTATTGTCTTATTACATAGGCTTTTCATACGGGTTATTTGCACTTTCTTTTGCGTCATCTTAGATGCGGGTGATGTGTTTGGGATTTTTATGTGGGCATATTTTGGAACGATACCTTGTTTTATACATTGGCGGTTGAAATAAATATTAGCACAGCAATTTACAACTTTTGTTCTGAGGTTTTTGTACTGATTGATGTGCTTGGCTTGACTGACAAATAACTTGATGGAATACATCACGTTGCGCTTAGATAGTACTAGTGAAGTAGAGCAGTGGTATGTCAGGCACAACTATTTTTATTGTTTTATTACATAGCCTATGTAATAAGGCAATAAAAATAGTTGTGCCTGACGTACCACTGCTCTACTTCATTAGTACTATCTAAGCGCAACGTGATGTATTCCATCAAGTTAAATAGCAGTAAATGTAAGAGTTAAATGGACAGTTTTGTTTTGTCATAACACAGCTCCATTATCCAGTAGAAGTGTTATGACACTTTTAACAGTATTTCTGCTTAGAAAATTAAGATCATTAATGGCACACACCAAGGGTGGCTTGTCCATAAGGACTGCAGCCCTACAGCCCTTGCATACCAGCAGCCTGTGGCACACACCTGTGCAGTCAACAGAGGGTTATTGAGACTGAAATATTACATGAGAGTAGATCGCAAGTTACACATAATTGCTAACTTGTATGTTTCAGTACCCTCTTCATTCAAATGAAAGCAGTGAAATAGTTTCTACTGAGAATTCATGCAACTCCTGTTTCAGTTGCAAATTCTCAGTAATGAACCTCCTTAATAGGTCGAAATAGTTTTTAAAATACAGTATTACTATCTCAGATACTGTGGTGTTTTTTAAAGCCTGAAATTTATCGAAGTAATACCCTGAAACCTTCAGACAACCTATGTTTGTATGTGCTAACACATGTAAAGTATACCCCTAGAAATTCATTTTATCGTGTTTAGGCAACAGGGAAGTTTACTGCTTTTTTAAGACCTGCTGCATTATCTGTGTTTAATTTTCTGCTTAATACCATTTATTTCATAACTTTTTTATGTCCCAGTAATACATTTTTCATGAACAGTGCACTAAAATCTAAATACCAGCTCTGTTGTTTAAAAGTTAAACTTTTCAGTTCATAACTCACAGCACACTGTGTTCCCATTTTAAAAATTAAATAATTCGAGAAATAATCACTGATTTTTCTGAATGTCATCCAAACCAATACATACAACTCCATGGGCAAAGTGCAGAGTTTTTCTAATGTTCAGGATGGTGGTATACATATTAGCCATTGTGTTCTATAGATTTTTAATAAGTGAATTATGCTACAAGGAAATTTCGTGCATTAGAAGAAGCTGTTCAATATTCATAGGCCATGGATTTATACTGTTAGCATATGATGAGTGGTTATTCTAATGTTAATTTAAATGGCAATACTAGATATAGTTGGCATGGTTTCTTTACTGTGGCTTGGCTACATTAACCATCATGAAAGGACACTTTATTTTTATTTTTGAATGTAATAGGTTCAGGCTCATTATGGTAGCCTCTTCTACACGTGGAAATGAACCTTCATGTTATACAAAAGGGCAGGGAACTCTCGGCAAGCGGAGCAACTGTAAGGTTCTTAAAAAGACTGCTCCATGGGATTATTTACTTGGCTAATGAGATAATAAACATTCCAGTGAACACTGGGTTACTGTTGAACATTGTCCAATTGTGCAATGTGCTTACCTGAGATATTGTCAACTTGGATGTAATGCTGTAGAAATTACCAATGTTTTGAGTAACGTACTGCCATCAGCTTCAGGATAGAATAGTGGGAAAGAATACGTCATTTCATACCACGTTGCACAACATCCTATCCCAGAATTTGACAGGCTTTATTGTCATTGTCATGAAAATCTTGAATCTTCTGAGTTTTTCCTGCATTCCTCCAGTCCATTATGGCTTGTAAATTCAGTGCTTTATGAGCCAGTAATTAAAAAACATTGTTATATAAACCAGGATATTAAATGAAGCAATGACTAATATGTAACTTGTTTCATAGGAGGAGCTAAAAACAAAAGAACAGGGTTTTGCAGCAGAGCGACAGCATCTGATGTCAGTACAGCAAGGACAGGAAGTAGAACGACTGACCGAGAGACTTAAAGACAAAGACGAAGCCATAGTGCAGCTGCAGATAGAAGTACAGTCTCTTCGTGTAAGTCATCTGGCAGTTGATGGAAACGGATGTAAATAAAGCTTATCAAATAGAGCCCCTTCTGTGTACTTGATAAGTTTTAGAGTTATGGTAGCTCAGTCAGTGAAATGCCAACTTCAGGCTGAACACCTAGTGTCCAAGTCTTGACAGGAGCGATATTTTTCTCTTTGCTGCCACATTCAGGCATCAACAACCCATATAATGTAATTTTTAATGGATGGTGGTGCTTGTTTATTCATGTGGAGTATGGAACAAACCATTCAACTACATTATTTGCAGAAAGTTAGAATGAATGGAGCTTTGGCTGTTGATCCATTAACACTTTCATGGTCTTAGAAACAGATTGATGAACTTTTTAAAATGTGAGAAAGTGATGTGATTTTGACACGTAGGGTTCTCATGGTGGTGGCTGTGAATGTAAGCACTTTTGAATTGTGAAACTGTACGGTGTGGTAGTTGTGTACCAACATTTTAAAGGAACCTGCTACCTTCTTCTGTCCTCATGATGGAGGCATCACGTTCCTCTGGAACACCATTACACATTTACTAGATCACCATGCATGGCTGCCTAGGAGATGATTATCTTGTAACTGAGTTACATTAAATTTTCATAAACAGTTTGTCTCCATCTGTATTCTGCAACAGTTAAATATTTGTGGTTTGATAATATTGTATGACACATTGTAATTAATGTTTCTTTATGTTAATGCAGGACAAGAATAACATTTTGGAACGAAATGCTGAAGAGCTGAAGTTATCAACTGCATTCTTGGAGGCAGAAGTAGAAAAGCACAGACATGTTGTAATCAGTGCTGCAGAACCAGCATTGAAGGTAAACCCTGGGAATCATGAAGTGCATCATGTTAAGGAGGAGCTCACCAAGAGGGAACTGGAATTGAAGAAAATACGCAAGGAGTTTCAGTTGACTCAGAAAGAGATGGCAGCTACCCAAGCTGAGGTGACTGACTGTAAGTTTAAAATTGGAACTTTGGAGACAAAGGTGTTGGACCTGCAGACGTTACTTACCAAGGAGCGTGCGCAGACTCAAGCACTTAACCTACAAACTGAAGAAGATAAAAGGAAGATACAAGATCTCAACAGACAGGTGAAAATCCCCTGTTTCTATTTCCATCTTATCTTTTTTTTTTAAGATGAGACTCATAATAGTAAGTAATTGCTTATGCTCTTTTTGATGTGTTTATTGAATGAATCATTTATGGAGTGAATGAGTGAATGAATGGTGCTGAATGCAAATCTCCCTGGTTTTGCTGTGTTATTATTTAGATTAGTGTGGTAGAGTGTTGCTTTTCATAAAAATATTGTTTTTTGTGCTTCCTACATGTAGTTAGTTTGGTCTTCTCCAGATGTCTCTTAAATGCAGCCAGTTTGGCACTCATCATGAATTCATTTTATTGATTTAAACAGTTGTGTACTGTGTCTGTCTCAAAATGTTAAGAAATTGTCAGAGAAAATCAGTGGTGAATGGTATAGTAGGGATTTGTGTGGGGACGTCGAGATGCTAGGTATGCTTCTAGGCCTACAAGTTAGACAGACCAGGTATTCCTGTTTCCTCTGTCTTTGGTACACCAGAGCATCTGACCAGCATTAAGTCCAAAGAGAATGGCCAGCCAGGAAACACTCAACTCCAGGCACATGCAATGTCAAGATCTTGCTGCCAGCACTTCATGTGAAGCAGTTTGTCAAAGCTTGTCAAATGCGTTGCTCTATATGCATTACGTTTCCTCAGATGTCTGAAGCAGAAGTGAAGGATGTGTATTTACTGGACTACAAATATGACACGCTACAATCTCTGGAATTGGAAGACATAGTGACTTCTATGGAAAGGAATGCTTGGCAGGCCTTTTGGTTGGTAGTGCATGGCTTCCTTGATAGCAGTAGGAATGAGAATTACATAGAACCTGTGGCAAATATTAATGAGTTGTAGAATGTTTGTGAAAGTACACTTTTGAATCACCTGGACTGCTTCAGACTAAGTTTGCATGATATGTGTGTGAAGAACATGGGGGATACTTTCATCAGAATATTGAAGCCATGGTGAAGAGATAAACGCAGTTGATGTGATACAGAAATGGTGGGCAATTATATTGGGGGTTCAGGTTGATGAAATAAGTCAAGTTACAAACAGCAAGGATGTCCCAATATTCACTTTTGAGTGAGGTCTTACTGCTTAGTTCACATATAACAATGGCAAACATGTCCTTTTCTTTATGTTGATAAGATCTTGCAATGTTTTTGGAGTTACATATGTTGACATTATGCGTTATTCCATATTGTTAATAATAATCTGTGTTAATGTTAATATTGTTATTTCGGTACAGTTAGTTGCTGAAATGTACATACCATTGATATATGTATAGTCACCAGGAAACACAAAAAACCAAGATGAACACAAACATTATTAAATTTTGTTACGTAGTTTGATAAAGATTGTGAAGCAGCTTGATTTCCAAAAGAAGAATTATTTGAGTGACTAGAATATGTTTTGCAATGCAGCCTTCCTCTTCTGATTTTAAAAAGCATATTTACATAAATTGTATGCAGCAAGTGCATAAAATTAACACACTTTGCCTAGTTCATGTTGTCCATATAGTTTGTGTCTGACATTAATCAGCTGATTTATATTGAACTTGGTATTGTGTACCAAGCAGAGTTGTAGCTTGTAGCAGCAAGTTGTAATCCTTACTTTCTGTAGAACTTGAACTGAATGTTATCAGATTTTACTTGTCTTGCAGAGAATTAGTGTACTTGCTGAGGTCTACAACTTTTATAACAGAGAACTTCAGTATTTGAATATATTTAATGAAATAGAAGGAAAAATAATTTCTGACCTTGTGCTGCCTAACCAGCTTTAGCATAACAGATTTAGGTGTGCAGTATATCAACACTGTTGGCAGTGAAGTTTAAAAAAAAGCGAAGAACATATTTGAAAAATGTTTGTACCCCACTTTATTTGTAGGTGAAGGAGATGGAAAGCATCTTGAAACGGAACCATCCAAACTCCATTTCAGCACTAATTTTGGCAGCTAACAGTGAGGGAAGAGATCTGTCACCTCGTTTGAAGTACCTTGAGAACCGAGTGCAGCAATTAGAGCAGGAGCTAGCCAAAAGTGAGATGGATGCACAAGCAAGCATCAGGGAGATGCAGGACAAGTTCCAGGCCATGAAGGTACTGGATGGTTGTCATGACTTCCACAAATGTTACTTATCCATCCCATACCAATTTCCATAATGCAGGCAGTTAACATTAACAGGCAAATGTTATGGAGTACTCCACTGTAGAATATTCTATGGCAAAGTTATGACACTTACAGCATTCTGAGCAACTTTTACCTGAAGAAGGCACCTGCAGATCCCTTTGAGTTGTGGATATTAAACTAAGGAGACTAAAAAAAGTTTCTCATATCCTTTGAGTTTGAATTTTTTAGTTTGTTTTCCTACTTGATCAATAAGTGCCCACCCTATGCTTTAGTGAGTTTTTTTTTTAGACTTTCTAAAGGTTATTATCACTGTGATCATTTGTCTAGCTACTGTCATCAACTGTTAAACCTTCCCAGCACGTGGCATATGATACAGTGCTGGCAGAGCATCAGGCAGAGTGTTAGTCTGACACTTATCAGTCAAGCATGAAAAAAAAAAGGCACTGTGTATATGTTGGTGCATGAACATGAGTGTGAGTGAGTGAGTGTACATGTGTTCTGGAAAATGCAGAGTTCTTGAAATCTTAATATGTAAATGGTACAGTATAGTAACTGTTGTACTTTAAAACATTAATGGTTTTCTTAGCAGAGATGTATTCAAGCTGAAATGCAAAATATCCATGATAATGCAGGAAGATTCCTACAAGTTTTACTGCTTATTAGTTTATTCTCACTAAATGCTGCAATTGTGTCTGATGTTGGGACTGTTAATATTATTATACAAATTGCTTAGGTTCTGTTGTTATCTACAGTTGAGGTATGAGAAACATACATCAGACTTGGAGCTTCAGTTGGCATCTGCAAAGCATCAGGCACACATGTGGAGACAAGCTGCAGAGAAGAAGGCAGAGGAACAGCCTGTACAAGAAACAAAACCAAGTAAACGAGGGGCAGCACCGCCTATGGTGATCGCTGTTGGAGCACCACCAGCTAATGCACTGGCTGTGCGTGAAGATGCACATCTGCTGGCCACAATACGAGGCCTGAAACAGGAGTTGGCATCCAAGGATAAGGAACTGGCGAAAATCCGCAGAGATCTGGATGAATCTGTCAAGACCAACCGCAGATTGCAGAAGGAGAGAGAGCGTCAGTTAGGGGTTGGCATAACTCCTCCTAGACCTCCAGCAGTTAAGGGTAGGTTATTTGGTTTGAAGCCATACATTTCTATGCATTGTCTGCATGATGTGCATGAAATAAATCTAGAGTGGGGAGGTAATGTCTGTCTGCCCACATATTTCATCTCTCAAAGTACTGAATAAATTTTGATGTAATTTTACTCATAAATTGGTTGCATGCATTTTAATTTGTCTGATTAATTTTTTTCTTGGCCATATCAATTTATTTTGAAATACAACTTCATTAAACTTTTTATGACACCTTGTATAATGTTTGTACCATATATAATTTAAAATATAGATCTTATTAAACTGTGTCTCAGTTTGAAATATTTTTATATGTTTAATGTGCAATAAAGAAAAATGTTATATGTCTTCATGCAGGGATGAATCTGCCCTCTTGGTAAAGTGTAAGGACTGCAACTTTTCAAACTCATTAAATTTAATTAAAATGATAAAAAGATGTTAATTGCAAATTAAGAACATGTCAGAAGAAGTGTACAATAGATGCAGGATGTTTTCACCATTTACTTAACAACTTCATCTGTTACTGTGCCATTGTTAGCATGTAACTGCCCTATCCCTAGTGCTCATGCTTTCTGCACTTTTTCGTGTTGTGCATCTTTCTCCTTTTCATGTTAGCAATTGCTAGATTTTCCCACGTATTTTTTTCACTCAGTATGTGACCAACACAGCATTGACTGACGGGTTTGTCCCATAATAAGAATTGGTTGGCTTTATTCTTCTCAGAAGCTACAGTAAATTAGTTGCTATGAGCACAAAACTCCTTTTCACTAACAATTAATACTGCCTCATTTCCTCATACTTCACTGGTAAAATATTGAGTTAGGCTACTTAAAATCTTTGCTGTAATATTATGTGTAGGTGGTACAGCAACTTGCTTTGGGCTGGATGGTCCAGGGATCAAATACCGGTGAGGGCGAGATTTTTTACATCCGTGCAGACTGGCCCTGGGGCCCGCCCCAGATTGTATACAGTGGGTACTGTGCCATTCCCGGGGGTAAAGTGGACGGGATGTAGCATTGATCACCGTCCACTATCTAGCACCAAGATTAAAGAAGGAGTACAACTATGTTTCTACTCCTCCTCTGTGCCTTCATGGCAGGTTATAGGTTGAACTGTACCTTAACTTTTCTGTAATGTTACATTCATCTAATGGTGACTGAAGAGCTGAATTTTTGCTTCTGTATACTCTGTGATTTGGAAATTCTCTGGGCTGTCTTCTGGCAGTACAGAACTGATAACATGATATTTATGTGGGTGAGCAATTGGGACAGAGTAGATAGAAGGAAGCCAGGGTTATGAGGTCAGTACCTGTTTGAATGAATAGCAAGTGAAAGAGAAATACCAGTCACCAATATGCCAGCTGCTAGAACAGCTGAAAAGAGATTTTTGTAGTGTGTAGATGATAAGATGTTTTTGTACCCATGCTGTTTTGCCAGGCAGAAATTGCAACCCACACTATCCCCTCTCCTTAAATAGCTTACAACATGGCACTATATGAGACATTATGGGCACATTATTTTACTAAAGTCTTTGGCAGATGGAAGGTAGTGGGAGTGATGCAATATTGAGGGTAGTAGGGATTTTCAGTTCAGAGATATTCATGAGCACTAAGTGAGGATGACACTGTTTTGGGGGAGTTTCCTGTTTCAGGGGTTGACTGTATGTGGAGAAATTATTGTAATGAATGCAAATTTCCTGATATCCACACTGAAGCAATTTTAATATTCAGATTATTAAAGGTAATTGCACTGATTCATTCTTAGGAATGGAAAAATGCCTGAAACTCCTAGGAGCAGCTAAAATTTGTAGGAGTCAGGCGGAACGAAGTTGGACATTAAGGTAAATATATTGAGATATATTGCCCTCCTGATGTGCAACCTTCTGTAGCCAACTTGGAATTTTCAGTTGCCTGGTGTCTTTCCATCCCTGTTTATGCTCTTCCACTACAGGCTATGCAGCATGCAGAGACATATTTTTGGAAGAATGCTGGGTAATATCACTTTTATGAGTGCCTATTGTGAGCTGTGAATTTTAAAGCATTTAGCTCCTTAAGTTATCCTTCGAACTGCAGTTGAAAGTATAGAAACATAAGATTGTCTGAAAGGGGTCAACAAATTGGATTGTTGGGATGGCTGTTTTATTGTGCTCTGAAAGGAGGCTCATTATTTTACTCATTTCATGATTACTGGAATGAATATGTTGACCAGGGGCATAGATAATGTGGCATGGGGCACCTGGCCATGTCCAGGCCCTGATCCTCAGGGGGCGGGCTGCATTCTACTTGCAAGCAGTTCAAATTTAAAAGTCAGTTTTCTTTTCCCACGTATGACCTTCATCTCACTTGTAAGGATGAAATTCAATAAACAGATAAATAAAGAATAAAAGAATGAGCTGTTGAATTGTTTCAAGCAAGGAAACAGTGCAGCACAACTAATTTATTGGAAAACATGTTTTTCAGTTTCAACGGTAGGCTAAAAAGAGAATAAGAAGAGAAGAATAGGGAACATGGTACAACAGCCGTATTTTGTATAATATTACATGAAGATCAACAAAGAATTTTAATTTTAAATAATAAGTTCCTGAATAGTTCACAGATATTTTTTTTTAGAATAACTCCGCATACACCGTGATTGAAATGCGTAAGAATGTAATATAACCAAAAAGTAATACATAATACAGTTAGTATATTTGGTGCAATTGATATATAGTATGGACAACATTGTAGGTTTGAGAGTTCATACCAGTGAAAAGAAAATGTAATTTATAATAATTTGTATAAGTCATCACTTGTCTGATAAAATTGGTCATTTTGAACTGCTGCCTAGATAGAAATAATTCTTCATGTACACAGCAGGATGCCTTGTGTCAAGAATAAAACTCTTGTACTTTTATTGATCTGAAATTGATGCCATTGTCTTGATGACTCGCTACGGGCTGGATGGTCCGCGGATCGAATTCCGGTGGTGGTGAGATTTTCTGCACCCGTCCATACAGGTCCTGGGCCCACCCAGCTTCCTGTGCAAAGGTGCCATTTCTCTTTCATGGGGATAAAGTGGCTGGGTTGTGACACCCCCATCTAATACCTCATTTGGCCTTCATGGCCTGTTGTGGGGTGAGCTGTACCTTGGACATTGTCACAGTTCTGACAACTGCATATGGCAGCACTAGCTAGAAATAAAGCAGTCCTTTTGTAATGTGCTAGGGTTGGTGTTCAGTAGGATTTGTGTGGGGAGGCCTGAACCCATAGGTTAACTTAGGTGCCTGGAATCGTAACTTTGACAGATAGCAGCAAAATACTTGTCGGGTGTCCGAGCCACCAGACATGGCAGTTCATATGAATGTGGTTCACATTTGTTTGTTACAATGTAAACAGGGGCAGTTAATGAACAGTAAATTTATGAAGATTCTGTTTAAATGTTATAATGGTAGTTAGTTGTGACATGTAGCATTTTGTGATTACAGTTGTCTGATCATTGTGTGTGAGATTTACTACTCTTTGCACTGAATGCATTGCTTTTGTTTATGTTCATGCAATACATACATAGCACATGTTGGAATAATGTTATGTTTCTGCTGAAACATTTAGACAGAGCTTACTGAATTGTGATTTTAACATCTTGTTCGGCACACAAATATCAGGATTGACCTTTTAGTGTGTTGCAAACAGACTGGTTGCAATTACAATTACTTTATTTGCATGTAACCCAAAACAGCAGCTCTTTGGTTGTCTGATGCTTTGATTTTTGGGTGTGACTGAATTTGCACATAGTGAGCCTACAGGGGGCCTATCACAGTAAGTTATACAGAGTGCACATAAATAAACGTGGGTAGTCCAGTTCAAGAAACATGTGTATCCAACCTTTCACTGAAATTCAAAGTATCCAGTATAATTGAATCATGGCAACTAGCATATGATGCATATTATGCCACATAAGCCGATTTCAGTGGCCGTGCCTTCTGAGGCGTAGGTCTGAAGCCACTTGTTTGCTGGGATTGCAGGTTCGAATCTCACTGAGAACATGAATGTTTGCCTCTTGTGTTTGGTGTGTATTTGCACGTAGTGGCAGCCTCTGCGATGGACTGATCATTCATTAAGAGCAGTCCTACTGCATGTGTGATATAGAAACTGTAACAATGAGGTGACCTAGGCCCAACTTGGGCCATGGTGCTGCAGAAAAAAGCCAGATAGTGAGCAGTGTGTCATTGTTACCACACTTGTAACCTCTAGAAAATCTGATTCTGAAACATTACAGGAGGAGCAGCAGTCAACGAACAGCTGAATGAAACTAGTCAGCGATCAGGCAATAAGGTGTATGTTCCATCACGGTTCGAGCCAAGTTCTCCTGATCGACAGGAAGATTTAAAGAGACTGGAGCAAGAGAATGGCATGTTGCGAGAGAAAATGTTGCATCTTGAGGAAGATTACTGCAGTCTGCAGGAAAAACGTCTGCAGGATGTGAGTGTAGCAGTACTTTTACTAAAAATTAATTACCATGCTTTGTGGAGAAAATGTCTGCAGGATGTGAGTGAGACAAGTATCTGCCCTTGTGAATAGACTGATGAGTACTCTTTTGAATTCCTCCTGTGAACATGTACACACCTACTGAGCACATTCACTCAAGCAGGAACACTCTGTATTACTATTTGGAAGGTGCTCAGTTTGAATCTTGGCCAGGACATCACATATCCTGGTTGATGCATGTTAGACTCTCCATGCAAATTCTGGGGTAGGGTCTCACATTAGACCATGATGCTTCCTTCCACAGCTTTTCCAAATCATTATTCATTAATTTTCTTGCTTTTGTGGACATTACTGCAGGAGGTGATTTCCTAGGTCTTTGTGATAAAAAAATTCATATAAACATGTGTCTGATTTTGGACGGTTACAGAGTTATGACCGCTTGAAACTTAGAATAGAAGGTAACGATTATTGACAATAAATGGAACAAGATAATAAACCAGCATAATACATGATACATTTAAAGTATAAATGTAAAGTTAACTTCGTGAATTTACCTTTAATTTGAATTGATCTGTGCTTAAAGCTGGTTTTCGGAAATGCCACCGCTGACCGCGACACAGGCTGCTGCTCGGTTGTGAACTGCGCAGGTTGCTCCTTGCAGCTTCCGCAAATGATAAGCCACCAAGCTGAGTACATCACCTGCCAGCTGGTTCCATAAGACACGGTTCATACGAGGGCGTGTACGGGAATTAAAAAATGTCCATAACTCCGTAACTGTCCAAAATCGGTCACATGTTTATATGAATTTTTTTCATCACAAAGACCTAGGAAATCACCTCCTGCAGTAACGCCCACAAATCGTGAAACACCCTGTATATAAATATATAAATAAGTAAGTAAATAAATGAAACACATTTGTAATTGTGTTCGTGTAGCTTTCTACCAGATGGATTTGTGTTACGGTAATGTTCCAGATTTGCATTCAGTAGATAGCTGGTTTGAATCGGGCAGATTACTCCCTCCCTTACTAAAATTTTTTATGCCTTTCCTTGGTCTTTCAGAGGTCATAACAATATAGAACTTTATATGGATGTAACTGTATCGATTGAAATGCTGTAACTTACTTAGTTTATGCTTATTTTGGTTGTCTGAATATGATCCATTAGCTAAGTCAGTAAAGTGACCATGTACAGACAGCACAACTGGGGCAGGCATCTCTTTGGCCTATCCAGTCTTCTAGTGAATGTGTACTGGGGGCTCTTTGTCTTGTGATAAATCAGCTGGAACATGAAGCTAGCCTCTTGCATTCATTGAGAACTGAGGTTAACATTTGGAGCTTTTGCTTTACCTTGCTTTTGAACCACGCATCGCTCTGTGTGTTGTAGTTAAACTTACTGCAAGAGCAGCATGAAGTAGAATTAGATCGTCTTGTATCAGATCACATGGCTCGACATTCCAATTCTCGCATTGCTGACCTCAAGGGCCAGCTGAGCACGCAGCAGATCATTATTGGTCACCTCAAGGATCGCCTTAAGCTGTGAGTATATGGGCTGAATACAGGATTTTAAGGTGTAGACCTTCTGTGACAAGCAAGTACACTACAATCTCCCTATACTCCAGTGTTTCTCAAACTGGGTTCCATGGAACCCCACAGTTTTGCAAAGGGGTGTCAGGGGTTTCAAGAGATGAAAATATGTAATGGCTGAAGAGTTGTATTGGCACTCCTAAATTTGTATGTACAAGTTAAAATTTGTGTGGCAACATTCGATAGTATTTGTTGTGTCACTGATGGCACACAGACAATCCATCGCTGCTTCAACCCAGAAGCTTCCTGATTCTGTAGTCAAGTCAGTTAGCAGAGCTCGCCATGGACAGGGTTGATGTGTCAGTCAAAACAATCAGGTTATCGATCATTTTGAGGTTAGCCATTGATTTTTTGCACGTAATGTACATAAAAAATAAACATTGGTGTTTGATTTTATATTTGACTTATTGTGGACAGTAAGTTCTGTACCTTTCTTAGGGTTCTGTGAGCTAAGATAGATTGAAAAGTGTGGCTATACCCTGTTCAGCATTCAGTTTGAGGTTTCCTAGTTGGTTGCTGCATGTATTTTAAATACATCAGTTGTTATGGCATTCAAAATGTGACAAAAGAAAGCAGTAAGTTGATTCTAACCAATCTGCATGGATTCATGTACTTGAATACTGGAACCTTCATCATCATTGCTGTGGCAAGCCCAAATCTTGGGTAAACCCAATGTTTGCTGCTTACTGTGTAGAAAGTGGTCTCAACCGAGTATTGAACCAGAAACAAGTAATCATTTGCATCAGAGCTGAGTTAGAAAGCAATGTAATGAAGACCTGCTTTGTTCCCATTATCAGGGTTGGTGTGGTGAATGACCGTGAGTAATATGTACGTCTGTGTGTCTGCCTGTCTGTCAGTGCATATTATGTCCTTTTCCAGTTGGTACACAGCATGACAAGAGGCAGACACACATTGTGTGGTCATGACTCCCATTTCAAATCTAATACCTTCCTGTGATCGCACACTGCCAGATATTAGAGACAGAGAGGTTAAATAACAATAAAATGGATATGCTCCAGGATGGTCTTAACACAGTGGCAAACAAAGGCTAATCTGTAGATGGGAGATTGATTTCCAGGGTTAAGCAACCGGGTATCAGGACTGAAGTGTCAGCAATGACTGCTCAGTTTAACTCCATCTTCCTGTCACCTAGTACCAGTGATGACTGGTCAATTTAACTCCACCATCCTGTCACCTAGATTGCCTCAATATTGGTGACAGAGGATGTCTCCAAAATGTTGATTTTTAACCCAACTTCGATATGGCTGCTTGCCCATGACAATTTTAGTGCATTGTGGTTTAATTCTCCATTGCACTGCCACTAATATGGAATGAAAGTTGCAGATCTGGCAGCATTTCTTGATTTGAAAGTTCCTTTGCAGTGTTCTGTTACCATTTGATTATTAGATTATTTTAATCTGATTCAGAAATACAATACAGTTCAATGCCAAAGTATTGATTTGTGATTTTCCCTCTTTAAATTTGAAGATGTTCTGTTCATTTGTCAAGTTGTTCTTGTGTCATAATTAAGCACCATGACATGGTCTGTATGAGGAAGTGGAGGTATGGCTTTGTGCATTATTAACCTTGGTACTAGGAGGAGGTAGGTGGTCAGCTTCATACCGTGGCTGCTTTTCTCCCAGTGAAGGGCCTCTTGTACATGTTGATTATGAGACCGGGTAAGCCCCAGATCTGATGTGGACACTTTGAAGAAGGCAAAAACCTTCTGCCCATGCTGGGGAATCAAATCCCATTTCATCACTGTTTTGGTACTCGGTCTTTGATACACATCATTGACAGCAATTTTTCTGTATCTCATTTTTCAACCATGCTATATTTGGTGTTCCTTCAGCACATTAACAGATTATCATGAAATAAGGTTTCTTTTAGATGTAGGAATGAAGTGAGAGTGACTTTCTTGGAGCTGCAGCCTTAAATGGGCCTGTTTTACAAATAAGGAAGTTCATACCTATACAGGGTGTCCCAGGAGGAATGTGAAATACTTCGGGAGAGTGTTCCTTATGTTAAACTATACCGATATAACCCAAAACGCCTATATCCAAAGTTGAA
>JGI20166J26741_11898917_pt1 | contig 20013 bp, 16 predicted proteins | sample TergutCu122P5_FD_26741 | JGI IMG/M metagenome (IMG submission 26741)
TAAAACGACTCGAATTATGATGGCAACTGTACCGCATGTCACTTCCGGTTTGGGACTTAGAAAATTTCAGGCCGATGGATTTTTGTTGACATGAGTGTACCACTGGTTCACCAGATAACAGCCACATGCTAATTCAAGTCCAGGGCAGCAGGTTTCATTGAAGACAAAGTGAACTCTTCAAATTGCATGAAATAACTACTGAACATAAAGTTAATGCTATGTGAATCTACGTGTATAACACGGATGAGAGTGCCGTAACATTTTAGAAAAAAACAAGAAAAATGAGATGAAGAAATGAAACACATAGATTTGGTTAATATGAGGTGCAAAGCAAGGAACCATTACAACTATCTGGCGTGTCAGCACTGCTGTCTGTTATGCACCTCCCATAGTGATACTCAAAACGGCAAGAACGTGAGGTTTTAAAAGTTTTATAAGCCCTGCCAGGATTTTTTTGCATTCAAATACGAAAGCAGTTATGTCAGCAAAGAATATAATTTCAACAAAATGTAATATATTACTGCACATATAAACACATATTTTCCTACATTATGCTTATGATCCACTGAAGTAAACAATGTGGTCCATTCATGAGACCCTTGTGCAAGGTTGAATAAATATTTTTTTTGAGTAATTATCAATGATAACTGTCAACATAACTATGTTTTGGTGTGCTGTCAAACTACAAACACCAACAACGCAGTTGCTCTCTCTCTCTCTTTCTCTCTCTCTCCTGCGTATGACAACCGATAATTGCACACTTCCAATCAACCGTATTGTGACTATGTTATTGCATCACCACTTTAACAATGTGATGAATTTGTATGATGATATTTCAATATTCACAGGAAGCACTGTATACTGCCTCTAAGTGTTTTTACACGTAAGTAGGCTGAAGATGACCCATGTAGGTCAAAACATGTTGCTTTAATGAACATCAAAACCCAGTTTTGTTGACAGTTGTAATTTTACATAGCTATCATAGTCACACAATGGGACGTCCAACTGACAGTTATTGATGAGTTAGTTTTGCGGAACATGGCTGAACACAGTAAGGTATTTAAAGCAGAATTGGCTGTCTACGTGCAACACATTCCTTTATTTTTGTCGATAATGTTTCACTGGTCCATCAAAAGCAACCTACCTCCAATGCCATTTTCTTCCTATTATTTAGCTGGGTCCTACCTCCAACAAAGCAAATTTAATCTTCTTGCATCTATTATTACAAAACTATGTAATAAATGGCAGCCTAAAAATATCTGTACTGTGCCCAAAGAACTATAAAGCAAGGTTCAAACATGTGCTTCCATTCTTCAGCAACAAATATATCTACATATTACTGTGTCACACATGAAGGTGACAGACCATCCACGACCAACACCTACCCAAAGCTCCAGATATTCCCAAACCTTCTTGGGAAGTGAAAAGCATGAAATAAGTCCATGACAAGAAACAAACAAATGCTGCAACATGCTCAGAAGATGCTTCAACTGGTATTCTAAAGTAACACTCTTTTGTAGTATAAGGTTATCCAGAAATTAAAAATACAAAATGGGTGGGAGGTGGAGCAAGATCACCCCTGTGAAGGTTGCAACAGTGTCGTAGTGACTAGCATACTCCCATTTCCGTCTGTTTTTGCATTTAAAGAAGCATCTGGCCAGCCAGAAATTTCACAAAGACAAAGAGGTGAAAACAAAGTCACTCTTGTTTGTACGCGCAGCAGCAAAGTTCTACAACATCCGAATACAAAAACTCACACCCAGGCTAGGCTAAACAAACGCTTTGACAAAGGAGGCGATTATGTTGAAAAATTGGTAAGGGTATGTATTAAGTTTTTTTTCGCTCCATTTTGTTAACAAATACTTCTAAAAATTTTATTGCCTTTGTATCTTTACTTTCTGGATGTCCTATGTAGTATAAACTGATACAGCTCAACCCATCAGACATCTTCAATGCAACCTGCTGATAATGGTAGTATTGTTTCCAAATACTGTACTGGTAACTACACACAATCAGAACCTAACCTAGTGCAGACTACTTTGTAACATACTGCCTAACCTGCATTTAAAAACCAATCCCAATGTTGCATTGTTGGAAAAGAAACTGTTGTACTTTTACATCTTCTATAGTGTATACAGTGGTCAAATAAAAGGCTGCAATCTGAAGTCCAAAATGTGTCCTGATGTGGTAGAGTTGCCTAGTTCGCACAACATCCATCTTGGGAAATTATTTTAGTTTACAACAGCTTCAAAGATAAAACATCCTATGACTTCAACAGACATCACCCCCTTTGTTTCTTGTGACCCGATTTGGTAATTTTGTTTGGTGATGGATGAAGGTTTCAGACACTACAGATGTTGCTAAAGCTGTACCCTACACTCAGACAGAATTCTGGGACATTATGTTTCACATACATGCTGGGTGTCGAATAGCTCCAAATCTGCAAACTTCTTCCATACACTTTGGAAGCAATCTTTACCAATACACCTGAATTGGTTTTCTTCCAACCCCAACATATAAACAGCAAATACAATTTAAAATATTGTCCCATGCCGATATACAGCCATGTGGGAACAAACAGGATTCCGTACTTGAACCATCACTTACAACTCGGGGCAGATTGATAAATACACCTACAAATAATAAGAGACAAAAATACTAACAAAATTTAGTAAATCATGTGTAAAAGTGTGAACAAGGCCACCTCACAACTCAATTCCCTTCCTGTCCAAAAGAACAAGACAGACCAAAAGGGAGAACAAAACTGTCTTTTGATTCACATGCACAGGGTTTGTAACTCACACACTTCAATTTGTATGACAGTCTAATCTCATACTACTTACAATGACACGGAAGCTTTCACCACCTACGTACAGTACGTAGTAATGCTTTGCCATCATATTTCGTAGGAGCAGGAGTAAAGCAGCTGCACTACTCTGGTTGTGACGATGGTGTCATTTCATACTACTTAACCTTACACCCAATGTCAATGCAAGGCAGACACCACCAGTTCTGCCTATCACCGCAGTAAAGTAACCGAGAGCATAGTTGTTACTTTGATGGGTAACTGCTTGTATAAACATCACATACTGGCAATTACCAAGACAGCTTCTCAGCACTCACTTATTAGCAGCACCTGGGATGGTATTTCTGACACTAGGTGGGTGCTGAATGCTTAAAGTGAACAGGGTTGCACAAAAGTTGAGAAAATGGTCGACGTACAAGGCACTTAAGTGCCCACCTCAGAGATCAAACATTAACCTTAAACCTACACAGAATCTTCTAGCTCAAGGTCATTTACTGACATGATGTTTAAATGGCAAAATTCAAACTTCCAAGCTTGCAACCAATCACAGATGACTGTGAGGAGGAAAAGTTATGGGTATTATGGGGAAGCAGTGACTATCACTATAAATGCAAGAACTGCATTCCTCTGGGATAATGTGCTGTCACTTTATGTTCATTGCACATTTGCAGAACATGCAATGGCCTCATCTTCAGGGTGAATGGTTTAATTAAGAAACCAAAACAATAAAAATATCAACACACTAAATGCACGCGAAAATAATTTCAGTTTGCAAGCTGGCATGGAATATGAAAGAGTGCAGTAAGTTAAGGTGGCAAAGAAATTGTATTTCCAAAGACAGACTGTATAACTGCATAACACACTTCAACAAAATAAACCACTGCAGCTTAATAAATGCATCAGTGTTAAGCTTGGTGTAACATGACATTTAATTACCTCTGCTGTTTCAATACATTTCACAATTCTTCCACATCCAAACTGCAGATTTCACATGAACACAAACACATAAGTTGCAACATTTAAATCACACATTGTTACAGAGCTACTAGAATAATTATATGATAAGGAATAATGAAAAATGCAGACATAAAGATACAATGCCAAATTCTTGTTTAATCCACTTCATCAGGCTGCACAAATGCATACATATTCCTTCTCCAGACGCAGCTCTTACCTGCTCCTTGACCGAGACCTGGATTGGGAACGGCTTTTAGAGCGGTTCTGGGGTGAACGCGAGCGTCCATGGTCTCTGGAACGGGACCTGTCCTTAGGACTTCTGTCCCTGGATCTTGACCTGTCCTTTGGTGAACGATCATGATCCCTAGATCTGTCTCTAGAAGACCTGTCTTTTGGAGAGCGAGAGCGTGAGCGGCTGCGCGAGCCACTGCGTGACCTGGTGCGACGGTCCCTGGAGCGGGAACGAGACCTTGAACGGGAACGCGAGTATGACCTACATGCCCAACAGGAAAAAGAACATGTAGCATTATAGATATTGTAGCAACAATTACAGTAACATGTAACATGACCAATACAATCATTTGATAAATGGCAAACTTTCATCTGGCAATCACAAACCAAAGCAAACAGAAATGTTCAACATAATTCTGAATCATTACCCAAAACTGGGCTGAATATAAATGTTTACTTAAATATGAGCAAGTACTGAAATACAAGTTCATTTTCAATATGGTACCTCCATATGCAAATTTATTATCTGGACCTCACTCCAGTATAGGTTAATGTCATGCAAAAATTATCAAATATGAAATATGCTCGCAACTGTATATGTGGATGAAATGCTTTCCTCTTTTACTCTTAAGACAGAGTAATTTTTAAATGAACCCACACAAAGACTGTTTTCCCCTTGTACCATTGCAGAACTCACATATTATTATGAACAGTGATTCAATTAAGAACCACTGGCGAGCTCTAGTGGACAATCGGAGAAGCTACGCTGAAGCAACAAGTCGTGCGTGTCATATAAATCTGGGCGTGTGTGGTGCAGTGGCGACTCTATGCAGGACCCGAAGACTCAACAGAAAAACTGGCTTGTAGCAGAAGATGTGAAGGGGGAGACAATTAACGCTTGTAGCCTGCGTAGACTTGTAGTAATTTTACTGCAGACTCTAATCCAGGCTCAAGCCTGTCGATTCTCAGCTCTGAAGACAAATACAAAATGGCAGGACAGACGGAGCGGTCGTTGGACCAGTTGTGCTACGAAGTCTCAGCTAATTTACTACGACGGGTCGGGATGATTTTTTCTAACTCTCGCGTGTTGGATGGGTGGGTGTGTGCCCTCGTCTCTGAAGAATTCATAGGAGTGGCAGTAGTTCAGCCCGATTTGTTGACTTTAGACTCTCAGTCGAAGGAAGGAAGTTGTGTTTTGTGATCTTATTTTTCAGCCATATTTCCTAAAAAATGTTAGGAATACATTATCACAATTTAGTCCACCAGTTTCTTAACAAATTAGCTTTGAATTGTCAATAATTTTTTTTAATATCAGAACCCAAAAGTCATCTGTATTAGAAAATGAAATAATACTGTACCGTCAAACTGAGAAGCTTCCGGAAAAAAATAAACACAATGGATATACAGCATGCATACCTGCGCCTGCCCCCTCCACGGCTACCCCTGTAACGGTAGCAATCTCTAGCATAATGCCCACGTTCACCACATTCATAGCAGCGATCCTCTGGGTGAAATGGTCTTCCACGCCGGGGTGGTGGACCACGATAACGACCACCTCCCTTTCCTCCCATGCCATTCGACATCTCTACTCGAACTCGGCGTCCACAGATAGTTCTGAAATTAAATGTTTCAAGACACAACACTTAGTAAAGTGTGCCAAAAAATTACAGAGAATTTCATGCCAATGGTGCAACTCCGACAGGTTATTTCTGTGGTCACTCTCAGTGAAGAATTTCATATCAACAGGGACCTAAGTCTCAAACCAAGCTAGATCAATTATTCAAAGTGGGGGTCATCCATGTGATTCTAAAACAAAAATAGAATAAAAACATGTACAATGCATAACCAGTCACAGAAGGCAACTTTAGTAGTGCAAATAAAAGACTCTAACAAATCTATTCCCATGTGCCAAAGATTTATCAAAACTGTGTTGCTTAAACATTATGTGCAACCCCCACTCCCCAATGGCTGAAAATATAAAATTAATATATTTTTGGCATGTTTGCAATAAAAAATGGCAAAGTTGTATCCATCAGCTTTGTGATGTGGATCTGTATATGGTAACTTCGGAACAGTACACTGAACACACTTTCAAGATGCGTTACAGTGGACCCTATATTAGCCAGCACTTCCTGATTTTGATTAAACTTGGGCAATACGCTCTTGCATGTGTTTGTGCACACACTGCAATAAATTTTTAAGGATGTGTAAAATGCTTCAAACAAAACTGTACTCAAAATGAAGCCCACACTCCATTCCTTCTAGTGTCTTTTTTTAGTCTTAGTTTTCAACATAATCAAACAAAGAGGAGTGAATCCATAAAACTCTTACCCTATGCATGCATTTCACAACTTGTTACATGCATGCCAACAAGCCACTGTTGATTTATGTTAATACTATTATATGTAACTCTTGACATTTTCACCAAGCAATTCAACAAAAATCAACCCTTATGCCTTAGCCAGTAACAAATAGTGTTGGAATGAAATTTGGACACATACCTTCCATCTAGACCCCTCACAGCATCTTCAGCATCACGTGGATCCTCAAACTCCACAAAAGCAAATCCTGGGGGATTCCTAGCAACCCACACATTGCGCAGAGGTCCATAATAAGAAAATGATTCTTCAAGCTCTTGTTTTGAAGCTGCTGAACCTGAATCAGAAGCACAGTCTCCTAAAATTTCCTGAAGCTACTTAAGTTCAACATGTAAACTGACATAATATACAAGATGAATATACAAAAAGGACAATTACCAACAGCATGTTTAGTTTAGTTTATTGTTCAAGTACCTGACAAAGGCAGCGTCAATTTCCATCATACACACAGTGTAACCCTAACTAAACATAATCTTGTTAAAACTGTATACACAAAATACACCAACAATATATAAACCAAAACATGACAAAACATCCAGTCTCATTTCACACACACACACAAACATCAAACACATTTATTATGACATACATCATTCCACCCAGTAAACTGCTTTCTCTACAAGGATTCTGCCTCCCTTTCTAAAAATTTGTTTTTATTTTTAGAAAATTATGCACTCTGTTCCCAATTATACTATACATTTTATCAAAAAGGTCTTTGTTACAGAACTGAAAATTGACATCCAATTTCTTTTCATGAAGTATAACTGTGACCTTCTACATTCAGTTCCATGCTTACTTTCAATAAAGCAGTGTTTCAATTATGCACAAACTTGTTTCTGGCAGTATATTTGAATCCCTGAACATCTGCCTACAAGAGATTTGTTTCTCTTCACCACTGATTATTCACATAACCCTCTCTTGCAATTTATAGCTGCCATTAATTCCCATACCCCCGCCACCCCGAACAGCTAAACCACACATAAGATGCGAATGAACATTAGGAAAATAAATACTCCCTATGGTATGCTGGCTCATTACTTCCTTCAGAGAGATTATAAACACAATCAATCATGATCTTAGTAACTTCACACAAACATCCCATTTCACACATTCAGTGAGGCACTGTCAGTATGGACTTGTAACACGCAATCAGTCCATTTGGAAATGTCTTAAACATTAGTTTTTCAATAACCCATTAATCTTTTCAATACTATATAAGTTACCTTATGGCAGCCACTTACAATGTATGGTTCCTTTGTTCCAACCACTATGTTTGGTTAATGCTGGTACTATTTTTCGACAAATTTGACATGAAAAATGTATGATTACTTCACACAGGACAATACATGGGCCACAAAATAAACTCTAAATGGCTGCCCCAGAAGAGATATTTGGAGAAAGGTCAACTAACAGACTGTGGCCTCCCAAATATCCAGACCTGGATCTATATTTGTGCAAACCAGCCAGTCTTTAAAAATTAACACTCTGCCAATATTTCATGACAAGAATTCCACTTTGTCAAGAAATATTTAGAGCACAAGTCCTGCTTAGTTGGAGAACACTCCAAAAAACCTCTATTAAATAAGGTACATTGAACTGCTGGAGAAATATGGACTAAAAATTCTCTGTGATGGCAGACTTCATATGCAATAAAGCTCCCACAAGTGCTACGGTGCAGAGACCGAAGATTAAACACACCATCTATACATTGCTGTTGCTCTGGCATAACCCATTAGACATGAACATAAACTTCCTCCACTGCAGAAATGTCACGATATTGAGAAGATCCAAAATTTCTTACCTAAAACATATCTTGTAGCCTAGTGGCTACAGCAAACACAAGAACAGGGATATGAATACAACAGCCTGCACTGTCACATCAGAGCAACATATAAAGGCACAAATTCAGTATAAGTAGTTGACTTTGCATTCTTGTCGTACTGCTGCTTATACATGTAGACATCTGATGACTGATGCTGGCAATTCTTGGGTGGGCTCTGGTACTTCTGGCACTCTACAGTCATTTCATAAGTAGAGAGTTTCATGAATTTAAGTTCATTTTATTGGACCACGTTATATGTGGACTTATATGAACGTGAAGACCAATTCACTACTCTGTTTAAAACCATGTAACTACTTATGGCATACGATAAACCTAAAGATTTATTACCGTGCTCAGTCGGCCACTAAACAAGTGCGGTGCAAATATTTAATGACGGCAGAAACAAACTCCTTCCGAACAATTTTAGACATTTATTCCCCGCAACGATAACTGCACAACGATCATATCCAAAATCGGTATTTACAGAATTTAATGCAATATCCTTTTCACATTACCAATTCCAAATTTTTCGGTTTTTGCCGATAGGGCTCTCAGCCAACACTGACGCAAATCCCGGTCTGCCATACGACCTAGTCAGAAATGGCCACCACCAAGAGTTCGTTTATAAACTTGAAATACATATAACCAAATAAATACATATAAATATGTAAATAATAGTACATAATATCTTACCTAAATCACCAACATACAGTTTGCAGTCAGAAGACCCAGAATCCCTGTAACGCGACATTCTAATCGCCCTGTAAAAATAGACAGCGCTGAAGAAAATCATTGGATGGATTTCATTACAAGAATACTTTTCAACATTTATAGTCAACAAACATCCAGTTACTTTGGTAAATCCAAGAACAACTCACCGAAAGCGCTGAAAGTTAAACAGAACAAGTTACTCGCTCCAAAATAAGCAATTCAATACGTCCACAATCTCCAACCAACACCACAGCAAAACGGACTCTTACATGACGCAAAACAGCGGTGACGCTACGGGTATGATGGGTAATAAGCGGGAACTAGAAATCCTTGAAACACGTTCTGAAAACAATACCAAGATCGAATAGGCATTCTGTGTCACGGATAAGACCTATTCAGTGCGGTATGGTTTAGAAAAACCAACATTCAGTTTTCAAATATCCTCAGTGCCATATTCACTAAAACAACCCAAAATCAAAGCCAGTTTCACCACTATAGCAAGATTCCATTTTGTGGACCTTGCACAAGAAATTGCAGAAACACCGGCGAATACGAATACGGTACAGTAAGACAAGAGACCTACCGTACAAAAGAAAGATAGAACATGTATTTTCGTATGAAAGTGGTTTCACTGTCACGTGGGACATCCGCTTGTATACTGTCCGAGCTACATCCCTCGACTTGAAGGGATCCGTGGCTCCGGAGCTGCGACGTATAATTTCAATCACGTTCATGCACGGCGGGAATGATGAAAGTTAGAAACGGTGTTAATTTCGGGAGCTTACTCAAGACGTAGTATATGGAGAAAACGCAATGTTAATATGAGATGTAAGGATGGCACAAATACCTGTGAGAGTCTGCCACATCGCGTGCTATGACAAGTGATATTTTTCAAATGTGTTATGTGTACAGAAAATCCACCATTACAGTACAGTCACCATAGTATGTCAGCAATGCCTGTTTTTATTGCTCGTTTCGGTTTATCATGAACTACAATATATTAACGTAGATATATTAGACTAAAATATGAGGGTACTTCAAAAGTTTTCCACACTTTATTTTTTTAAAAAAAAAATCATTGTTAAAGGCACTAGAATGGTACTTTTTTAATTTCTTCTCGACACATTTAGCCCAGAGATCTGCAAGCTTCTTGATGCCAGTGGAAAAAGTTTTCTGACTGATTATGAAGCCAGTTATGCACTGCTTCTTTCACCTCATCATCTACAAATTGACAACTTCTTAGAATATTCTCAAGGGGTCCAACAGAAGGAAATCATAATGAACCAGGTCTGGGCTGCGGGCAGTGTGCTCAAGAAATTCCCAATTCAGTTTTTGGTATTGATGGTCAGGTATGCCATATGAGATCATGCATTCTTGTGCCACAAAACAACACCCTGTGACAACCCTCCTCTCTTTTTTTGTGTAAACAGCTCACTTGTTAATTTCTTGGCATGTTGGAGTAATTTACACTTGTTATTGTGCTATCTCTATTCATAAAATGATCAAGAATAGGCCAATGCGAGTCTCAGAACACTCAACACAAGCTTCCCAGCAGAATGTCGCAACCTGAATAACTTGCAAAGATGATGTGTGCTTCCATAGCATGCTCTGCTGTTTTCTTTCTCATTCAAAATGAATCCATGTTTCATCTCGTTATAATGTGATTCAATAAGTTATCACCTTTATGGTCGCACCGCTCCAAGAGATTGGAGCAAATGTGCTGGCAGTTGCGTTTACACTCTTCTGTCAGATGTTTGGGCACCCACCTTGCAGAAACTTTGCGAAACCCAAGAATGTCATGCTATAAAGCATAGGCCGTACCTTGACTGACGCCTAGTTGTAATGCGATTTCTTCTGTCAGCGAGAATAAAGGCTCTAGCTTCTTCATGTTTCTCATCACTGGTTGATGTTAACAGCTGACCCAAGCACTTGGCACCCATTACACTTGTCCAAACATTCTTGAACATTTCTATCCACTCACACATGCTTTGGCATGGCAATGCACTGTTCCTTACTCAGCACATAAACATGAGTGAGTTTCAGCACTTTTAACACCTTCTGCCCACAAAAAGAAGGGACCACTAATAGTCAAGGTCAATCAGAATACGGTGTACAATGCTGACAAGTCTCAGCCGCCTACCACTTACCAGGACTCAACAAATAAAAAAGTGCTGAACTATCTGAAGTGCTCTCATACATACACTTGCATCTGGCCACAGAAAACTGATGTAGGTGTCTACACAATCAGTTACACTATACTTACATACATTCCATGGATCCATATGTGCATAAAAATGACAAAAGGATGTGCAATACACCATGAATATACAAAATATACAGTATTATTCCAGTGCAAAATACTATAAAAATTTTATATACAGCATTATGCATCATCCAGACACATAAAAAATTCATCTAGAGAGTAAAAGGATCCCCATTTATAAATCTATAAGCCAACACATTTTGTGATGAACTTAAAATTTCCATTACATTCCTATCAGAAATATAACCATGTCCAAATACAAAAAACTATTCACATTTTTAGAAATTCTACAAGTGTAAACAGATTTACTGTTGATGCAAGTGCTGCCAGTATACACAACTGCCCCCACATGAAACAAAATACAATATCAAAAATATGATTACATCAGACAATCTCATTGTGGTAGTGGTATTTTCTTCACAACACATGCAGTGGTTACACATTTAGGACCCAGTACAGCCGTACTGTGAAGAGACAATACACAAAGCAATGAAATACATATTAGAATAATAATACAAGTTGCACAAATATACTGACACAGTCACAGCAACGATAATTTCATAATTACAGAGGTCATACCAGAAGTCATGAGCACACAAAATGTTGGAGGAAACAAAAGTAACATAATGTCAATATCATCCATGTTTCATCACTCGCATACGATCACTAGAAGGCACACATGGTTGCTACCACTACATGAGCTTAAAGATCCCGTTACAGCAGCAATACGTTCAGCGCCTCACAAAATGCTTGGCATGACAGCATCATCCTCATATTTTTGACTTGTCAGATGATCTTTCAAGTCTCTAACGGCAGCCTGAGGGATAAAACCCGGGATATACCTCTTGGCTGTTATTTGTGATTGCCTTCATTGAATATTGCAGCATCAGGCTACAAGAAAAGACAAATCTTTTCAACAGATGCCTTTTCGTATGTACACGAGACAGTTTCTACTACACATTAGGGTATCAAGCTGTGCTGACAGTTTTATTTTGGCTGGAAATCAACCAGTATACAATACAAAACATTCCATCAGTCTGCCAGCTGAGGGTACAGTTCTGGCATTACCGTCTTGAGATATGACATGCCATTGCCATGCCATCACTTCTGGGTTGAAACCAGCTATATGCAATCACTGCCCTTGGCAGCATGTTGTCAAAGTATCTGTGCGTACATTTAACTATGTCATTTTGTGTTGTTCTATGTTTCTGTCCTTAAAACTATTTCACACACTTTATGATGTGACACACAAAACAGATTATGAACATCTGCAGTCAAGATGTTTCTAATGCATAACAAATTCAATCACTGTACACTCATAGTTACTAACAAGAATTCACAGCCAACTGTCACAACCAAAACCCTAGAGGGGTGGAACACAAACCAAATTCATAATGGAAAGGATTTGTCATTAATGATACGTTATCCTCCATATGACACAAATTTGTGTAATTTAACTCTACTCGTGACTTCTAGAATTCTCTTCACATTTTCATGAAACCTGTTTATCTTCAGAATGTGCCATATTTACCAAAATACAAGATGACCCCACATCAGAATCTTAAATTTTCTGGAAAGTAAAAACACAAAACTCGTTGAACATTGTGTGCAATTATAATCTGACCATCCCCAATATCTGAGACGAAATGGTAAAAAAGTGCCTTTATATTCAGGTAAATATGGCAGATTTGGAGACTGTTGGGTACAATGGGAGGCCTGAACACTGGGAATGTCAGAAAGTAATGCACATCACACACAAAAACACATGCCACCATATGAATGACAATGGTAATGTGAAGCTTGCAAGAGTGGTCATAAAGTCTTGATCCAATTTGACGAAAACAATTATTTTTCTTTTCGTTTCCAGGACGGTCCAGAACAGGGATGCATAAATCCTTGGTGCCAGACCACCATGGAGTCCAAATTGTGTAAGGTGGCACCTAACATTTGTGGGTCCTCAGTATGGAACTTGTTTCACATCACCCTTCTATCACCTAGAATTTTTAAGTGGCTCCTATGTTTAGGAAAATTTGTGCAACCATGGCCTAGAAGCATGTCTGTAGAGGAAAGACTGGCTATTGTCAGTGCATGGTTATACACACTGTCACAAGAAGAGTACATACACTGACACACAAATTTTGAAAACTGTTTCCAACAAGAGCAAATATATGGACATAAAACAAATTTCAATGAACAAGATGCATTACAGACAAGAAGCATTCGGGCAGACCATCCACATTTGAGGATACCATCATATTCAGCAGGTAACCAAGCAGGCTAATAAATCAGGCATGCAAAACATAGTCTACAAGCCACATGCCATCCTCTGAAACTTGCTGCACAGCCAATGACTTTTTGAAACAGTATTTGTTTTTTATTTAAATCTCCACCATGAACACGAACAAAAACAATGTTCATCTCTTACTAACAACCATTTGGAAGACATTTTTAAAACATGAACTTCATACATGACACCCCAAATGTCACAAGCTTATTGCTGAAATAGTAGTAATATCTCTCATTAATAATAAAAATTATTTATTTTATTTAATATGGGAATTATTATTAAATTATCCCCCCCCCCCACCAAATGTACCCCTGCCGCCTTAAGCCCTTTCTTTGGAGCAAAGGCGCCCTCACCACTTTCCAAGTTGTGTGGGCCTGTCCTACAGCATAAAGCATCATTTAACCAAATGGTTGTGTGCTGAACGCTTTTCATCTCAAACTTAAGAAATGAACCTACCACTTTTAAGTACTTCAGAGATTAGAAAACAAAGATTATGAAGCTTCAATGTACTTAGTACTGAGTATGCTGATCTCAAAAATGCATGGAACGGACAACATTAATACAATTACGAAGCTTGTCAAGCCACGTATCAAAATGTTCTTGATGCCAAAGAAAATGACAACCTTTCAACATTTCATTCAGTGATGAAGTCTCATTTCACATTTATGGCCAGAGGGCATGCACAAATGTAGCAAACTGCAACCTCTGAATAGCACACACCAAAAGTGAACGCATGGTTACGTTTCACAAAGGCTATAATCTATGGTCCTATCATGTTTTCAGAAGGTACAGTTGGTGTTAACAATTAACTGGAGATGTAACAGTTTTTGGAACCATGACCACAGGATGGTGGTATTTTTGATACTGTTGTTTCTCAACAAGACAGGGCACCACCTCACTCTGCACATGGTGTGTGAAATATCTCAATGAAATCTCTCCTGAAAGGTGGATAAGTACAGCTTCATTGAGATTATGGGCACAATGCCACCTGCTTTCATGCTCTTAGATTCTTTTTGCTCAGTGCTTTAGCAAATCTTGTGTATAAAAACAAACATTAATAACATCAAGAAGCACAAAACTGCATTAAAATGCAACTGAGAGAACTACAGCACACATGTTATAAAAGTTTTCACAGCAACAGTGCTTGGAAATGGGTATTAACAGTACTTTAATGTGTAATAATAAATATATGACAACCATTAAAATATTTCAATTCCTTCATCAAAGTGCATCAAGAATTTATAAACAGCCTCTACAGCATACTACCATCAACTGGCATTATGGTTTTTACAAGCAATTTAACAGCTGTTCTCATCCTGTCCACTCAGATGCCTAGACATGTTCTGACTCAGCAAAAGTCAGTCATTATTTTCATACTGACCTACTAGTTGGGTAAAATTTGAAACTTCCTCTTTATGGCCCTATCCTGACTTGCGTCCTCAGTGAATGATTCTTCCACTTACACCACCAAGGAATTAAAATCCTTGTGACACCTGTCACAATTCCTTCCTTCAGTCCTTGGTAATGAAGAGAACAACCAGTTGACCTAATCCATTCAAAGTCAACGCTTGTCCTAATGGCATTTGCAACATGCAATTCAACTGACTTGAAGTGACCCACTTCTGACATCACACTCTCCAAAACAGTGACAGCAGAACCAACAGTGCTGACCAACTTCTCAGTTGGACAGATAAGAGACTGCACAGTACTGCTGTACCCCCTGAAACCTATGTAGACGTCAGTCGATGACGGCACTTCAGATATCAGACATGCCTTGCATGCATCACAACTGCCACCATGTAGCAACTGCATGGCAATGATACCACTGACATGTGCTACCGAAAACACAGTCATATCATCTGCATGAACAGTAGGACATGCTCCCAGCCGTGCTTCCTTCACAACATGAACAATGTATGGGACACTGTCAGTGGTCACCTTGTCACGACTTGTCAATGGACTTGGTGAGGAAGCTCTGGATGGCTTGAGAAAGGAGTGTAGGTTATCGAGAAGAGTGGCACCATCATCCTCACAAGCAGTGCCATAGAGACCTTTATAAGTACAACCATTAAGGATGACAGTCTTCAGGGCACCTACAAACTGTCCAACAGATGGGTTATCGTTTGCACCACAGTGCAAATGAATAGCGCCAAATGCGTTCTCAAGAGCATCCTGATTCAGGTTACGGGTCTCAAGATATTTGAACTTCTTCTCCTTTCTCACCCTCCTCCACACATGCTGTACTGCACCAATTGTAATTAACCAGCCAGTCTGTGCAGGAGGCGGAAGAATCCGTTCAGATTTCTTGTTGAGGAAGGTCCAGTTTTTCACCTTACTGCTTGCATTTCTCCAGTATTCTAAGTGCTTACTGGTACTGCTAAGACAGCAACGTAAAACCTTCCACTGCTCATGATTGTGCACAACTCCATTGAAGCTGTCGAAGAGGTCATCAACCTCTTTGACAAACTTGGCTGTAGCCAGAGATCTCCTGTCCATGGCACCTGAAAGGAACATTAAAAAAACAATGCAACGCTATTTAAAAACTGGTTGTTTTATGAAATACAAGCAACTATTACAACTGCATTATATGAAAATGCTGTCAATAAGCTTAAGCATGATTACACTTCACAGTTCTGTATTTCTTACCGGCAGTCACCAACGTGTCAATCAATGCTGCTGCAGACCTGCACATTACTTGTGCAGCAAAGCTGACCTTCCTGGCAGTTTGTGCATCAGGATGCAGGTGGCTGTCAGTCACATTTCTCAGCACACGAAACAAATTCTTCTTGTCAGACTCATAAATCTTCAACAAGTCCTCCCACTTAGCAATACCAGGAAGCCGCTCACCATTGACAACAACGTCAAACCCTACATTCACCACATCATGTGTTCGGAAAAGGTCACGGGTGTACTTGAGAAGATGGGGCGGATCAAATACTGCTGCAATTTCTTGACTACGAAACGTGAAGAATGGTTGCTTTGCAGAAACACCCAACAGTTTCAAGGCCTTGACATTGTTGGCACCCATGTTACACACAGTTGCAACAACTACCAGTCCAGAATTCTGGCAGGCGTCAAGAACCTCCTTCAAGAAATGAACAAGCATCTCACCCGATGTGCTTCCATGAGTCAAGTAGTAAGCTACTGGCTGCTTCCACTTTTGACGCAGACCACGGACCATGAAAACCAGGGCGCGATTTGCAATATTGCTTGTCCTGCCCTGGCTTCCAAGGTCCTCAAATCCCTCAATACATCCAAGCTTCTGATTAAAACACAAGTTCTCTCTGATTGACATCTCGTTAAACATGAGACAACACACGTGATCTTTATCAGGCATTGTTTGTACTGTCTCCCTTAGTGTATTAAACACATGGGTATTAATGCCTGTCTGAAAGCAAACAGTATTAAGTACAGATTGCAGGGTTTGTTTAGAAGGGAGGGAAAAGAGAGGCTGGAGAAAAGTATAGGATTTTGGGTTACGTTTTAGGGTAGAGAGACACAACACCTTTTCCTTGTGACTCCACCACCTGCCCTTAGGCCTGTTCCTAACAACTGATGGCAAGAATCTGGAAGTTTCTGCATTCAAAGAAGCAGAAAGAGACTGTATCAGAGGATTACCAACCAACCGACAAATCTCCTTCAATTCCTCTGTCCTGTACCTTTGCCTAAGCTTGTGAAGTGCACTGTCGTTGGTCTGAAGGGTGTTGTACAGTTTCAATTCCCTTAGAGTGAGATCACCAACTTCATCCAAATCGAGCTTTTTTAGTATAGAATGACATGCCTTGCACTTTTGGGAAGACGTTTGAGGTTTTATGCTTCCAAGTTCTCCACTACAAGCATTCTCATGTACCACGCCGGTTGGAACTGGGGTTTCTTTGTCTGAAAATGTGTTGGTTGCAGTTGGCAGCGGCTGGTCTGTGTGCAAACCTGATGATGACACGGATCCCAGATGCGGCGAACATGAGAACGGTTCCGAGAGTTGTGCAGCTGAATAAGGGGGAAGGGCTGATGAACACAAAGGCACTGCCACCCTGTTCAGGTCTGCATTTTCATCTGATGTTAAATCGGTCTCTAACATATGCTGGCTGCAGTAACCAGATCCGAAATCCCTGTAATTCGACATTCTAATCGCCCTGTAAAAGCAGACACCACTCATAACTACATACGTCTAGTTTACAAGAACGCTCAATAGTGTTATAGCTACAAACAACTCACCAAAAACGCTGAAACAGAACAAGTGACTGCCTCCAAAACCAAGCAAATGAATACAGCCGCAACGTACAACAGAGCAACAAAAGCACTTGCCCACACGACACCACACTCACACACGCCGTTCCTCTAGTTCATGTCTTACGTGACGCTACGGATATAAAAAGTAATACGCGCCAACGTGGTTCTTCTAGCGCGTTCTCAAACCAATATTCGGTTCTTAACTGTTCAACTTTTCTCCCTAATGAGCTGTTCCACGAACGTGGTTGAAAAGGACCACGATGTGGCAGTAAATTGCGAAAGACTTGAGGAAAACAGTAATAGACCAAAGACAATTACGCATTACAACAAGAGATTCAGTTTTTATGGACCTCACAGATACTAGCAACAACGACTTGTGCGGATAAACAACATATGTTTGCAAGTGTGTGAGCTCTAAAATGCCGATAAACTTTCACCGGATTAGAGTTCATCATACAACAGTACTTTCCTTCCAACTCGTAAATAAGTAAATACATACATGCACACACTTGCACGCGCTACCGTTTCTTTTTATTTTATTTTGGAAACCCGTTGGTGATTTGTGGGAATGGTGTTTGCGAGTTTTCAAATACGAAGTGATGCAACTGCTTGCGTAATTCGGGGGTTGTCAGCCACGTAAATGAGATTTGCGCTTTCGTGGGTTTGTACCCAACGTAGAATCCCAGAAGAGTGCAGATTTCATGCATTAAACTTGCAGTGCCAATCCTATTTGCGTTTTCTAAAAACCCCTTATTCCAGAAAACTTTTAGTTAACATACAAAAGAATAGGTCTCGATATCGGCCACATTACCGAAGTAGACCACGTAGAGAATGCAGTGAAACGAAAACTTTGTGGTGAACCATCAGAACATTGCAGACCAATGAAATTAAACTGTTTGTTTATTTGGGTTAGTGATATAGATACACCTCATATTTTATGTTTAACAAAACACCCTATTAGAACATGAATTAAGTTATTTTGGCAAATACTTTAGCCGGAACAATGGGCAAAGTGGCGTAACTGGCAGACCACCACTGACTCATGTAAGATCCTACAACAGGATATTAGATGTTGTTTGTCAAAGATGCTAGTTGGCCAGACACTTTATTTGAACATTGGACCTAAGTATATACAATTCTGTATGCAGAAGAATTACTGCATTCAATGATAGAACACTATGTAGCTTGGTGGAAAGTTACCATACCTGAAGTTGGAGGCAGTATGTAAACAGTATCATGTCCCAGACATTAATATTTACCATTGTGAGAACCCTAAAAGCCATATGGAGAAGACTTAGAGTTTTGTGCTACAGGACAAACTTGAACAAATCAAGGCATACATTATGGGTCATTCACACAGGACATTAATGAAGAGACTGAAAAATGTTTTCACTAAAATGATCAAACATGTTATCACAGCTGTGTGCCTCTCACAAGTATGACAGGTTTAAAATTGTCTGTTGGGTGTGCTTTGTCAGAAATTTGTGAGTACATCTGGAAAAAGTGTTCATTACTGAAAATATTATCCAAGTTACAGCACCTCAGTTGGAGGTTCTCACACTTCAGTCTTTTGCTATCTGCAAACCATTTCATTCCTTTTATTCACAAATGAGATTAAAGTATATAATTAAGCATACTGTAATTCTGAAATCTGAGATGTTTTTACAGCAATTAGTGGTGCTTAGAGGAAATCACCAACTCAAACTGTGACTAAAGATGAGCAGTTTTTTATTTCCCCTGATGTATCCATTGTTTACTTATCTGCATGAGGCAACCTTGCAGCAAGAGATGACTCTCAGCATGTGGACTACGATTCTGCACGGTTGCTCATTTAAGAGATAGCGTTTGCTTCGGGATTAGCATGAAAGTCAAGGAAGAATTATTTATAAATTTTTTTTTTATATTTTCACAATGGTACAGTCAAGGTCCTCACATCACTGTATATTTGGTACCTGACAACCGAAAAGTGTTCTTGTACACATCAACCCATGAAGGTGAAACCACTACCATTCCATGTCAGGAAACGCTTAACACAAGTGACACAATGATACTGCTCCACACCTCATTAGAACAGAGACCTCAAGAATCACATATTTTTGGAAGCCATGAGTAGGATACCCATCATGCAACTAATACATTGTCTATTGAACTTGGTACAAAAGCCAACCAAGAAACTAGTGAAAAGAAAATTGCTGGTACCTTCAGCAGACATGGTATACAGAGTGTCTCAGGAGGAATGTGCAGTACTTCGGGAGAGTGTTCCTTATGTTAAACTATACCGATATAACCCAAAACACCTATATCCAAAGTTGAACGGTTACAGAGATA
>JGI20166J26741_11901140_pt1 | contig 19996 bp, 15 predicted proteins | sample TergutCu122P5_FD_26741 | JGI IMG/M metagenome (IMG submission 26741)
AAGTGTATTGAGCTTCGTGGGGAGTATGTTGAATAAATCCCGAGTTTGGTCGCTGTAGCTTGTTTCCTTCCTGGTCGGGCTAAGGACTTATCAGCACTCCCTCTTAAGAAGATATGAGCGCTATGTGATAAAAAATGTCTAGTAGTGTATGTGTAAAGTACTCATTATTCTTGTCCGATTTTAATGGAACTTGAAATATCTTGGCAGTTTTTTTTAAAACCGTCAAACATCAAACTTCACGAAAATCCGTCCAGTGGAAGCCTAGTTGGTCCATGTGGACAGATGGACAGACATGACACAGCTACTAGTCGCTTTTCACAATCTTGCGTATGTGCCTAAAAACAAACCCCTCCCAGCCTGCACCTACTCCTTGCCATCACGATGCTTTCAGTGGTGGTTTACATCACAGAGGAACACCACGAGAAACTTCAGTAAGGACAGTTGGTACTACAGCCAAGATTCAAAAGGAGCACCTCTCAAACACAACTGAGAAGAGCTACTAGTTGAGACAACTTGTTCAGTTTTTGGTACCTTTCAAACCTCGCCAGTTTTGCATTACAGCACCTCTGTAAATCATGGTGAAAATGTACTTTTAGCGACACAGAACTACCCCTAACTAACTACCCCCACAGAACATTCCTTTTTGAGAAGCTAACAGTTCCTTAGTTGGTCAAGAAATTCCCTGCATTTTATGAAACGTGGAGGATTATAACCATGTTCACAACAGCCTGTCATACGTACATATCCCGAGCCAGATCAATCCAGTCCCCACCCTCCCACTCTGTTTCCTGAAAACACATTTTAATAATATCATCTCATCTATGCTCAGGTCATCCAAGTTGTTCTTTTCCTCAGGTTTCCCCACCAAAACCCTGTAAGAACCTCTCTCCCCATATGTGCCACATACCCTGCCCATCTGATTCTTCTTAATTTGCTCGCTTGAAAAATGTTTGGTGAGGAGAGCAAATCATGAAGTTCCTCATTACGCAATTTCCTCCAGACCCCTGTCACCTCATTCCTGCTAGGCCCAAGTATCTTCTTCAACATCCTATTCTCGAATTCCCTCAGCCTATGTTCTTCCCTTAATACGGTGGGAGAATATTTCTATAGGAATAGAGAGCCAGCAACAAGCCACTAACAGGAAGAAATGCGAGAAGGCGAAGAAGATGTGTAGATTAGTGATTACAGTCTGGACTAAAACTGTGAAGGACGATGAACGGATATACAAAGAAAAAACAGTGCGTGAACTGAAAGTCTGAGTTTATTATTATTATTATTATTATTATTATTGCTGCACTTTGGTATCTGTATGTAGCAATTGAGACATATCAGTTACTACATTTGAGTAACAATAATAAATTACACTTCTTTTGTCACTACATAACAGTTTAAAAAAATTTATTTCAAACCCCTTCCCTCCACCCGGAGACATCTGGATGTTATTGAGTGTTTGGGTTTTTACTAAAATGGGTTCCCTACTTATGGGAACATGACACTCGGGATGCGGCTCAAGTTATGGAAAAAGAAAAGAAGACATGCGTTAACGTTACACCGACGCGTGACTGGATTCCCAGCACATATAACGGATCCCCGACCCCTCCGCACTCTACCAATACCGGAGGTCTGAAAGTAAAATAACTGGATTGATAACACACAAGCAAGTCTGCCACTACGCGTTTAATAAGCCTCTTTCGAAGTACAGTAGAACTCCACTCATCCGGACGCTGGTTATCCAGATCGGTTTGGCTCTTCGAGTAAATTTGTCGGGGGGGAACTAACTTGCCCTGAAATACCGGTTATCGTATCACTTACAGTACAGTGTTATGGCTTCTAGAACTTAAAATCAGGCTATTCGAAACGTTTAGACGCAAGTACATACCGTAAATAGTAAGAGCCGACCTTCAAACTGCCAATGCAGCCTATTTAAAAAAAACACCCGGATTTTCTGCATATCCGGATGGCCAGCCGTCCCAATTAATCCGGGTAAGTGGAGTTTACTGTACTCATGGTAAGAGATTATTCACGCACAACGTTTCCCACACAGGAAAATAACTCCAAGATTCTCTTAAGTATGGTCATCACATTACCCTGAATACCCTCAAATATTAAAACGGAGTTTCAGGTAGACAATAATAACACAAAATCAAACTGGTGGGTCTTAGAAAACACGTATCTGAAAAACTGCTTAACCAACAGTCCAGTACGCGATGAAACAATGTCATGGTGCACAATCAACTTTTCCAGGAAAATAACTACCATTTTCGACGAGTATGCTACCAGAGACATTCGGAAAATTTAAGCTCCCATTTTCGACAAGTATGCCGCGAGACATTCGGAAACTTTAAGCTACAATTTACACCTCCACTTAGAATTCTTGATGGACTGTTTGGAGGCACTTAGTCCTAATGGATAAACGTAAAGGTAAAGCTCTCCCTGTTCGCGCCATGACGGCGTAAAGCGGAGTGGAGGTGCAGCGCCACTAGATGGACCCGACCGCTTTACCCCTGGGGAAATAACATCCGGTACCCATTACACAGCAGGTTGGGTGAACCTCGGAGACAAAGAAGAAGCTTTAGAGAAGAAAAATACCTTGCCTCTGCCAGGAATCGAACCACGATTCGTCGGTTTTCTAGCCCGTATACTAGCCATTATATCAAAAAACGCTATCCCGGTTATTCATAACGGACAATTCCACCGCTATCAGAGCACAAAATGTTGGTTTTGACCGTATATTTCAACATTCACTCTCTGTAGGGTCTTGGGGCCGCCTCCGGACCGTTTCACTGGAGACTTACGTGTTTTATTTCTGGGTCGTACTAAGAGACTCGAAAGCCTCGACGTCATTCATAATTTCTGTTTCCAAAAGGTCGGAATCTTCGAAGTATCATGCTGAAAAGTATGAGGAAGTTTCTTCCCCCACTTCTGACAGACAAATATAGCACTTTTACAAGACTGGACGAATCTCGAGTATTTGACAAATTTTCTGGGTTACGTAGTGACATGATCCAACACACACCACATCATTGTACCGCCAGCTGCTGCATAAACATACCAAGCCGGTTATTTAATTGTCGTTCAGAAGCGTGTTTGCTCGAAACTCTGACCCTGACCCCACGGCCAGACCTCATTCTGGATCGTCTTCTTCTGGTTCCTTTGAACTTCTTTCAGGAGACAATATGAGATCTGATGGTGCATTGAGGTACATGTTCTGGGGCTTGCCTGCTTACTTATTCCATGCAGCAGAGTCCTTCTTGAGAAGTTAACCAGTTCTCAGCTAGTCAAGAAATTCCCTGAGGCTGATTCTGAATTCCAGTTATGACCTATGCACCAATAGGGTATATAACACTATCTAAAAGAAATCTACGTTGCAATTACAGAGCAAAAACTGCGGATTTCGAAGCTCGCCACGACATATATAATTTCAGAAACTACTGAGCCGACCTCAATTTATTTATTACTGTGATGTGCACCAAAAGTTGTAAGTCGCAATACGCTTTTGTGCGTATCGGTTCAATGCATCTCGTTCTTTACGTCAGACTCAAGATGTTACTACTTCTTTCAACCCATCTGAAACATTAAGGTAATCCAAATGGTACTCAATATTCAGTCCCTACCTCAGAAACACACTGCGTCTCCACTACAAAGACAAACCACTTAAAGCTGTCTCGGGGAAGTAACTGGTCTTTAATCTGATAATCACAAGTAACACAAAACCGGGCGCTGTGGGAAAAATGCCAAGTTTGTAAGCGCTTTCGCAAAATTGCGAAAAGCGACTATTAGCTTTGTTATGTCTGTCTCTCTGTCTGCATGGAACTCGCCTCCCACTGGACAGATTTTCAGGAATCTTGATTTTTACATTCTTTTTACATTCCGTGCAATATGATGCAACGAACAAGACAAACAATGTACCTACAACTTAACACTAAGGTGCGTTCGTGAAACCATTGTTGCAGTCGAAAAGCAATAAGAATTACATAATCTGAGTGTGTATTTGCAACTTTAGGTATCCACCACGCAATGCGCATGCGCCATATTGTCATCTGTGGACTGCACGGCTCTACAAGATTTTTCAACATTAGCTCAAAAATGGCACGATCTTTGGGAAAATGTTATTGAATATAAAATGAGTGTTCTGGTTTTATCTACAACTTTTGTCTTGAAACATATTCATTCTAAGAAGAACTGAGTGAGATATGATCAAAAATGTATACTTATCTCCATGTACAGTACCCATTACTCTTGTCCGATTTTAATGATACTTAAATTCTCTTGACAGATTTTCAAAAAATTGCAAATATAAAATTTCATGCAAATCCGTCCAGTAGGACAGCAGCTGCTCAATGCGGACAGAGGGACAGATGGACGGATGGGTAGCAGACTGACATCATGAAGCTAACAGTTGCTCTGCACAATTTTGCATACGCGCCTAATGACTCATGTAACACCAACAAATGCACTATTCTATAATTTATGTGTACAATATTTTACATAGCTGCTACGTTCTGGCGTTTCCTCGCCATCTTCAGGGAGCCGACACTAACATTTCTTTAAAACATACAGCAATACAATAAGTTATGCTAGGTTTTTTGTGTGCATGCTTTGTGCATAGTTTCTGTTAACTTTGGTATGGATATAATTAGGTGTTAAATGGTTGAATGTAGAAGTTTAATTGAACTATATTGCTGCGTTTGTTTTAAATAATTTCTCCTTTGTGTCTAAGTAATCATGGATAATTCTTGCTTGTTGAGCGTTTATTATTTTTACATTCTTTATTCCTTGCATTATGAACTGAAAATCTCAGGTACTACCAACCAATGCACTCTTCCATAATTTATGCGTACTATCTTTTACATAGCTCATACAGGTTTCGGCCTTATTATTTCGCCACCTCCAGGGAGCCGACACCAAAATTTATTTAAAACATACAGTAATTTTTACTGCTGTATGTTTTAAAGAAATCTTTTCTTCATACGGGTCTATCAAGCCATAAACAAATGAACAGCAAGGCCAGTAGGGTATGAAAACTCCTGAAGAAACTCCAAGAGACTACACATTTGGATTGTTGCTAGGCAAGTTTGCAAGGTTACAAACAATGACTACTGGCTTCATCGTGCCTATCTGTCCATTGCTCCAAGTGGAACAACTCAGATCCCACTGGGCAGAATTTTCATGAAATTTCACATTGGACATGTTTACTAAAACTTTGGATCACATTCAAATTTTAAGTTGGCCAAAAAACAGGCACTTTACAGGAAGACTAGCATACACGTATTTCTACTTTGCTTAACAACATTATTGTCAATAGTAATCTGCTTTATTTCTCTGTACGGTTTTGCATGATGCAAAATCAACACAGACACATAAATGATAGATCCTGCTAAGAAATATAAAAACACACTACAGCATTCTATAATGCATGCATAACTGTGACCAATAACAGAAGTGACCACAGTATATTAAACGGCATGATCATCCACAAGCGAACAGAAAGCAAGGCTTCGAATGCGCCTCAGCATTATGCTGTACATTTTTCCTGTCTTGTTTAGGAGTTATGACCAATGCTAGTTTTGTTTTTTTCACCTACCATATTATGCACCTGGCCTATTATGACTTGGGAATGATTCAAACCAACAGTACCTAGAAGCATCTGGCAGGACTCCTCTGACGTGTTTACCAGAGAGAAACACCAGGTCCATCATCAAATAGCCTGGCAAGAACCTCAGAAACTACAGTTCTGCTGATCTGAATAGGACATTCTATACAGAAACTATGATTGTCTAAGCTTCCTGTCTTCACCGATGAAGCTTATGTAATGTCACAGGTGGATGGGATTTAGAATCTTGTTACAAAATTCCTTGACTGCACATCATTCAGATGTCTGCATTAAATTCCTTGACTGTACATCAATTGGCTGCCTTTTTTTACATGAAGCACAACATATATTTGTTATAGATGTAAAATGACACCGAACTTTGTACACTCAATGACAAAGAAATGACCCTGTTAACAAATTTAAACATAGTTGTTTGTGGTAGTTATAGACGTGACCTCAACCATTGAACAATAATACTTATGACCCTGCCCTGGTCCACATTAACATGCTGTGGTTCTGAAAATCTTGAAATGCAACACAAATTCCATTTTCAATCAGAACATATGGTACCTTCAATACAAGCATGTGCCAGGTCTTCCTACACTGACAAATTATAATCCGAGGTAAAAGTCCCTGTTCTTAATTACACATTACTTCGTAAAGACGTATGGTAAGTGGCAGTATAGTTTCATGCACTGTTGGCCTTAATCCCATGGAAAGGTACACACTGTACTGGAGGATGGGTGGATCCCACAGCCAGCGTGAAAGTGGTGGTGAAAAGAAAAGTCTGTGCCTCTCGTGGCAACTGATCTCCAAGTTGTCCAGCCTGTTGTGTAGCCATGCAAGCTCCAGTTACGAGAATTAATTAATATAGGTGCTATACAGCTATAAGTACAGCAGCGACAATTAAACCAGCACAACAAACTTGAAACTTACAAATGTCTAAGTGTGTTTTTTAACAACACTGTCAACTGCTGAGAGTATATGGTGTCAGTGATAGATTAATGGATCAACATGCAGCACCAGTTGAATGATACTGATAGGGTAAAACCAAAGTACACAAATAAAAATAACCTGTCTCAGTGCCAAGAAAGCAACCAATCACCTGAGACATGGCACAGCACACCGTATGTATTAACACAGGCCACATTGATATTCGATTTCCATGTCCCCATCACCCTCCCAAACCAATCAATCCATATTTAATATTCAATAACACCTCAATTCTTTGCTGGCATTAATACCATCAGCACCACAAAACAAAGTGACCGGGAAATATGCCCACAAGAAACTCAGCTCATAATCTGTGCCTCAAAAATGTATTCAAAATAAACATTGGTGAAAATAAGGGGTCAAAACATGGCTTATGGTTAGTTTTAACCATCTGCATCACAGGAAAGGCAATAGTTGAATTAAACACAATTGTCACACAGAAATTTTCAAGTTTGTCCTCCAAATGAGTCAGGACATGGAACAAAATGAACAAACAAACAAACAAACAAAAAATCAATTTCACCAAATCCCCTCCTCTCTCCAGAACACACAGTGGTGTAGCTTGAGTTTTTGGCTCCCACAGCCAGTAACGACAATGGCCACCCCTAATATAAATTATGAACCTAAAAAAAATTACAATTATTTTGTTTCTTTCGTCTTAATAATTTAAAATTTGTTGGGTGCAGAGAATCAAAAAGATTCATTCAAAATATTCATTTCACCACCCAATGGACTCTGCTGCCCAGGACAGCCACACCATTTGCCCCCACCTGCTCCCAGCTATGCACCTGTGCATACAAAATGCATTTGTAATGGCCCAAAGGCACATTAAAACATATAACTATCACCTCTTAACACTGTAAGCTGAGGTATGAAAGCACGCATGCATGGGCAGGCAGGCAGACACACACACATGCACACACAAAATTGCTGCCTCGGCTCTAAGGAGTCCTGAACTGTTGGCACAAATATATTTGAAATTTAGCAAACGGAACAGAAAATACATTTACATTCACAAGAGTGTTTATCTCCGCTTTCAAAATCTATGCACAATACTGCAATCCCTCCCAGCCAACACAGTTCATAACATCACACACATAAAATCAACACATCTGTGAACTCAAATTCCAGACACTCATGCAGAAAGTCAGTAAAACAGACCCAGATATGCACATTGTCTCACTGTCCACAAGGTATACAAAGACCACAAAACTATACTGATAATCTATCTTACAAGCCTTACAAAAATGAGTAAGATGCATTATATATAGTCCCAAGTAATTAAATTAATGCACAATGGCAAGATACTGTTGAGTAAGACTGCTTAGCTTCTGGAATTTGTCCATTAGCTGGCATCAAAAACAGCCATTCTCCAACTCAGGACCTTTTCCTGGAGGACAGAAACAGATACAGCTCCTACTGCCTGGAATACCATATGATGGACAATGACGAGAGGCCAAGCAGTCCTGAATGTAATAATCATTCTCAGAACCCTACAAAACAGAAAATTACTAGTTTTGTGGGTTGTACTATATCTTTAATTGTGTGGAAATTGAAAGCAGCCATTTTTCAGTCTCATTTACATGTATATGCAGGTTTAAGCACATAACATTCTCGAGAAATTAATTAATGACAAATCATGCAAATCAGCCACTATATCTTAATAATTAATAACACTGTCATGGTAAATAATAAGTAAATCATGAACACATGATTTGTAAGATATCTCCTGCAATTAAACTGAATAATATACATCCCATTTAGTTGATGACTAGAAGTTCCAATACAATAACAGCATGATCAATTTGTCTCTGGACTCGCTGCAAACAGACATTACTGCAATTAGAAAAAAATTCCTATATCAGGTGAAAGCAGAGCAGAATCTGCTGAATCATTTGTTTTCATTTCAAGTCTTGAAGTTCCATCACTCTGGTTTATCACTTCGCAAAGTAAAGTCCTGTGTTATGCCTTCCAGGAGTTGTTTAATTACGAAATGGTAGACTGAAAGAACCTGCAAAAGTACCAATTTTGAAAGGTTTTTCAAAATAAAAAGTGGAGTAACACCCGTTAACAACACCAAATGTTCAGGACATCCATTCTAGCACGAAACAGAATAAGGTGTCGAGCCGATGAAGGATTGTACCCATAGCTAAAGACACATCACAATTCATGACTGGCTGAGGTAGGAATGTCATTATGATCATGCCCATACATTTGGGTATGTGAATGGGGCATGTGATGGACTACCAAAAAATCTGTGCATCATCTGTTTACCGACGAGCAGAAGCAAAATCATCAAAGTTGTGTGAAAACTACATGACTGTCCACTCACACCTTCCACAACTCCCCAGATTTACAGGTGTGTACAGTTTTGTTTTTCTAAAACTAAAACAGGCAATTTGATGACATCAACTGAAAACAATCACAGGTCTCATTTCCATAACTGAGAACGCAGGAGTTCCAAACTTGTTTCCAACAGTGGCAAAACTGCCAGTCTTCCTTCATCAAGTTGTAACAGAACTATGTATTTCTAAGGAGGCAGCACTGAATTAGTGAGTAAACCGTTATATCATAGAAAAAACACAAGACAAAATATGCCATCACACCACACATTATGTGTACACACTGTTGCAGAAAATGACTACTTTCTGATTAGGAAGGTATGCATGACAAGGTCATACAACTGCTGAATAAAATATGCAATTTTATTCTCTTATATTACAATACAGGTAATACTGTTCGCTGTGTTGCTTCATCCTTACTGATGCTAACAAGACACACAAGAATGCATTCCTACATACAGTACCACGTGAACAAATTTTTTTAGGTGTGTGTATAGTGGAGTCAGTACACTCCATATATGGACAGGCTGGGTAATCTGGATAACAGTTTTCTCCTCTCAAATTTCCAGACTGACTTTAGGGCCTACCCATCCTCATAACCAATGAATAACAGGGCTCTTTCTGCAGGGCTAAAGCAGCCATGGTGTGAGATCATCTACCCACCTCCATCTTGCACCAAGGTTAAGAATAAGTGAAGTTACACCTTTACTCTGTCTATATGCCATCACAGAATGGACAGGGACAACTTTACCTTCTTCACCTTTTACCAGTTTCTCTATTATGAACATTTAAGAGAATTCTGATGTCAGTGAAATTGACATTCACAAAAATAGGGGGTTATGGTGGAGACTAACAACTTATATACCTTACACATGTTGATACGAACACATCAGCCCATATATACTATAGACTTTCTACCCTAATAATGCTGAAAGTCATTCTGACTAGGTGTGGAGGCATTCTAATTTGCAAACAAATTATTCAGCATTGTCAACATATGTGGTGTGGCTATAAAATAACCGGACTGATGTTAGAATATTTTTAGTCAAAAAATTACACAATAGAAATGTTGTCACCCTCGCTGTACCCCCCTCACTGATCCCTACACTGCTCCATGCGAATCTTCCACTGTTGGAAGCAATGCTGCAGGTCATCTTCTGACATCCTATTCATGAGCTCTGTTGCTTTTGCCTTCACTGCATCTACGGGCTTGAACCTGGTTCCTTTTAACATAGACGTGATCTTTGGAAATAAAAAAAAGGTCACATGGGGCTAGGTCAGGTGAGTACGGTGGATGTTCCAACACGGTGATCTTGTGCTTCGTCAAAAATGTCTTGACAGACAGGGCATTATGTGCCGGCGTGTTTTCTTAGTGAAGAACCTGTGAGCCATTTTTCTACCCTTCAGGTCTTCTTCTTCTCACCCGTTCACAAAGGTCTGTCACAACCTCCTTGTAGTAGACCTGGTTAACAGTCTGACCTTCAGGCACCCAATCCACGTGAACAATCCCTCAGAAAAAAAGACCATCATTGCTTTAAATTTGGATTTGCTCTGCTGTGCTTTCTTTTGCCTTGATGAACTGGGGCTCTTCCAGCGCATGGATTGGCGCTTACTTTCTGGGTCATATTGATAAAAAAAAAAAGATTCATCACAAGTTATTACGTTCTCTAAAAGGTTTGAGTCGTTTTCAATGTTTTGAAGAATGTCAGCACAAATGTTCATTCGTATTTCCTTTTGTTCAGGAGTGAGGAGTCTCGGCACCATCTTCGAACACACTTTTTTCAATTTGAAATTATTATGTAAAATCTGTTGAACAGTTTCCTTGTCAATTTTAATTAACTCAGCAACTGCCCAAATGCTCAGGCGACGATTTTGTATAAAAATTTCACTGACTTTTTTGATGTTAGCATCTGTTTTTGATGTGCTGGGACGACCTGGGGCGCTGATCGTCTCCGATCTCTTCCCTTCCCTCTTTAAACCTTTTAAATCACTCCAAAATTTGAGTACGAGATAGACACTCATCACCACAAACTTTCTTCAACAAATCGTACATTTCTGTAGCGGATTTTCCAAGTTTCACACAGAATTTCACATTGGCACGTTGCTCCACGTTAACATTTAACATGATTCTGATGGAGAACAAGAACATGATCCACTTCAACCAAAGGCTACTGCCAAACTGTTTGCCACATGACCTTGAAATTGTAACCACGAATAGAGGGAACAGCACAAGCCAATACAACACAACACTCACTGTTGCCAAGTTTACAGGGAAACAGAAAAAAATTACGTCCAGTTATTTTATAGCCACACCATGTAGAACCTTGCCACTGGACCTCACTTGCCTCACAAGTTCAACACAGTCTGCATCATCATAAACCACCTGTCCAAGACTCATTTGAATATTATCAATTTCCTTACAGCAAAGTAGGGTGTCAATAAAAAGCTAAAAAGTCAAAAATCTCAGGACGTGCTCCACAGCACATGCTGCAATTTCTTTCCACAAAAGGTTACATTCCAATATCAAAGCCAGAGACTATCTGACACAGCTTGCAAGGCTGTTCAAAGATATCATTTACATCTGATATGTAAGATGGACTAAACACATATGTTACAAAACAGAACCTAATTACACATTCTGGGAGAACTCTGCTGCATATGATTAAGAGCACAGTATAATGTGTACTTACATGAGTGAACTGGGCAACAATCCTATTATGTTCTTCTTGATAGTGTTTCCTGGCTCTCCGCTTCTCTGCATAGAGGGAGTTCAATTTATCCAAGCTCTTACTCTCCACTAAGTCTGCATTCTGTTTGATTAGCTTTGCAGTGTTCTCCAATTCTTCCAGCATGTTCTTCCATGCCTGTGACAAATGACACACATTAATCTTATACAACCTACAACAGTCCCCACCTTCTGGTAGGTGTGTGCTGGAAGTCAAAGGTTTCGATGATTCTGGGCTACATGTCCTGAGGATGAAAACAGTACCTTGGGCCATTCACCATATCATACTTCTTACATCCCTACAAACAATTAATCATAAAATGATGTAAGGACAAACTTGTGAGGTGCAAGCAAACCTAGCAAATATAATTCAGAGTCTTGAAATAACACACAGTAACAGATTTTTTTTAAAAATTAAACTTTCACTCAGGCAAATTTCTTTTTTAGCTTACAGTTTTATGGCAGTAACTATTAATCAATGGAGTTGTGCAAGTGAATTCATACACAACAATGCATCACAAATAAATCTATGCATTAAATTGGAAATATTATTTGTAAATCAACGTTTACAATCGTACCTACTGTGTGAAGTTTGAGGTTACATTCGACAAGTTTCATATAGACAGAATCTATATGTTCTTTACATACATACATACATACATATAATAACTTAACAATAATAATAGCACCTAACAGACCTGCAGGACTAAAAATCGATGCCCATGATCAAGAAGGTACCACATCCCTACAATTTCACACCATCCATGCAGCAAATCTGTAGACCAAGCAAGTATTTTAAGGTGGTGCATCAAAAAGTAAAGTGAATTTACCTGTAGAGGCGCTGCAATCGACACACTGTAAAACACAGCAGTTTTCTCAGTAACTACATACTAGGCATTGTCGCAATGAGTCAGTGTCAGGTTTAGTTAGTGTTGTGTTTGTTTACAAATCTTTAAAGATGGCAGCATTGCCTTCAAATTCCACTGTTGTAGAACAGTGAGCTGTGATTTGTTTTTTGTGGTTAGAATACATTAAAACATCTACAGCCAGCAATTCACAATGAGTGCAGATGTTTGCAGTCCAAGGGGATTATTTTGATCCATTTCACATTCTGCAGCAGCTACCACTGAGGCAAGCTGATATTTGAACTTGCTCCCCCCCACATATTCCAGAACTAGTTCCATCAGATTATCACATATTTAAGACCACTAAAAGTAGCCCTGTGTGGATAGATTTACCAGTGATAATGAAGTTAAAAATGTGGTGTAAAAGTGTCTTTGATCATAACTGAAAACTTTCTACGCAGAGAGGATCAGAAGGCTTGTGAACCACTACATGATATGCATTGAAAAAGGGGTGATTATGTAGATAAATGATACACTTGGCATTTGTCACAGATTGTTGTGGACAGATTAATTAATAAATTCATTTTACTTCTGGACTCTGTGTACACTCTTCAGGTTGTGGATTTTTGTGAGACTGCAACCGTTACAAACTAACACCAATGATAAAATGTGCAACATATTTTGTATACCTGGTGCATTTAAACTAGACATTCACTTATTTCTTCTTCACACTGTAATAAATGCAACAAGACTTTTCAATTATTACTTTACTATAAAAAGCAAGTACATCAGCCTGTAAAAAAAAAAACTTCTGTCTCCACAGTACCTTTTCCCTACATTACTTCTCATATATAATATTGGAAAATGTCACAATTCTAATTTTTCTGTCCCTTCTTATTATAAACTGGGATGACCAGCCGTTCACTGTAATGTCTGCATCACTTCTCTCATGACATATCACACGACACAGTCTTATGACTTAACAAGATGGATATTTTAAATTACTTTTTAATTAAACATCCATTTATATTCATTTATATCTATAAATTCAGGTAAGATCATTCATTTAATTACTATCAACAATAATAGACTGTGACAGCCTCCATGTAAATCTTAACATTCCACGTTGATTACTGAATACAGAAGAAATGTACATGTATATTTGAATATCTCAAAAATGGTAACATTTATGAAAAGACAAATGTATTGTAGATATGTGTGTGCTTTATTCTTCCCAGTAACTTGTCCAAAACACTTTCTCTGAAATAGATACTTGGCAAGTTTTGCTCAAGAGACCTGTAAAAATGGGTGTCAATATTAGTGCTTGTTAAAACTTTCTGGTGTACTATATATATATGAAAATTCACATGCCTTGACATAGTGCAGCAAGCCTTCCAATATTAAATTTCCTGCAGATTGGTTCTGTAATTCATGAAAATGATGAATGAACACAGTACTTTCAATGGGCATTCCACAGGATTGTAAACATTACTCCAAATACGATTTAAACTTCCTATTTTTTATTTACATTTCAATTTTGTGCTGTTTTCTAATGGAATAAATCACAAAGGAACTCAGCCTAATAATGCGTTACATGAAGTAAGAATTAAAGTGACGTAACAAATATTAGCTGTATATACTGTTTAATGCTATGTTTTTGTATCACAAGAAATTATAAAGCCTTAAAATGAAACTATAATATATCAGAACCACTCTTCTGTCATTTGCACATAATAGCATGTTAGTAACCAAATACTCAAAAGCAACAACATTCATGTACAAGTCAAGAAAGATTAAATTCTGAAATGCATGCTACCAATCAGTTAAGACTCATGTTTGAAATAAGGAAAGAGTTAGACCTCAGAAGTAAATGACAGAATGTTGAACACAGCTGCATGATAAGGAGTTTCATAATTTGTACTAACATTATTAATATTACAAAATCAAGAAGAGTGAGATGGATGTCCATGAAGCATGCATGGGAGAGTTCAAATATGAAAACAGAATTTCAGTTGGAATATTATAAGAGATGGGAGAACCTAATTACTCTATTCTGTACAGTTAATAAGTCTCTTTGATATCATGAACACTACCCACATTATTGTGAATACCAGGAACTTGCCTGTGCCACTAAACTGCCCACCAAGTCCTCTGCCCGTTCAAGTTTCTGTCCTTGCAGTGCCACAGATGTGATAGCAACAGCATATTCACGATCACACTTCACTTTAGTAGCCAGACAACGTCGCATAGTATCCAATAGACGAAGCTCTGCATCTTGCCGACAGAGCAAAGCTTCATGAGCAGCTCTACCCTGAAGGTTTGATGAAAACCCCATCTGAGGTAACAAAAGAATTACATTCAAGTTCTACTAAACTGTTCTACATATTCCAATTTACCATATGCACAGTAGCTTCAATTAAAACGCCTGAACTCTGTACTCCTTTTGAATTTCAAGTCGCTTACTCATTTCAGGGCTCTTCCCATATCAAACTTTAAACATGGTCATCAACACCTCTCACCCGAGTGTATACTTTTCTAGATTTGTCCACAAGAATTTTTTAAGCATTGGTCTAGTGTACGTGACATATGTGTCACTGCAACACAGCCAAGTTAGTTAAAATGTCTCACGTGAAAAGAGACCCAGCATTTCAGAACACGGAATGCTTCATCTACTTCGCAAGGCCCGGTCACACATAACTCAATTAATCGACATGCCCTTGTAACTCATCTAATTTTACAGAACAGGCAAAAGTTTATGGCAAGGAAAAGGAAAAGCTAAGTAGGAAATGAAGTTCTACTTCTTTCAAAAATAACACAAATGACGGTTCAGTATTTTGCAAATGGTAATTATACATTAGAAGCTTCAGAACGGCAATAACAAAACATTTATACTATTTACCATTCAGGATGGAAACGCAAAAACGATTTATTCGCTTATATTCTCGAAATAAATAAAACTATTCACCAGCAATGAAAGGACGCCATGCTTCAGCTGACTATATTAAACTGACAAGAATGTGTGGTTAAAAACCAACCAAGTCTCCAAAGTCAAAAATAAACTCTGACATCTGTGGGTAGTCAGCTAGCTTGAATACATCGACGAAACCTACTTATGAAATCCAATTAGACACACACCTGGTTCTTCAGAATTACGGGTCCTTCATTAATAAACACACATTCACATTCACAAGAAGTCACATTTCACACCAAATACATCCACTACGCTTCGTTACTTAATGAATGGCATTCACGCAGCACACCTCCTACCCAACCACATCACGGAACTCCAGCCCACGGTACTACTTCTACCATTCTCCTCCCCATAGCAGCGAGCGGCACCATACGACAACAAAATTTACCACTTACAGTTGAGTTCAGTTATAGTTCTCCTCCTTCATATTTTCCTCCTCTGCTCTTTTCTTTTCTGGCTTATAGTTTACGACAACAATAATTCGGAAAGACCACGCAAACACCTGAAATTTCAGCTGTTGTTATACCCATGACAGCAACCGATGTCGAAAGGTATTTATTTATTCTGTGGGATGGATACACTACAAAACGTACGCGTTGAACGATTCGATTACTAGCGCACAAGTCGGAAAGGATGGGAGAACGAGGTCGTGGCCTACTTCAAGGCACAATTACTCTTTCCATGTCCACCCAACCTAATCACAGTCTGCCTTCGTACATGAAAAAATTTGAAACACTCAATATGAGCATTACCGTCTTCTGCGACACCGTGCAAAATACCTAGCTGCTATACAAACAAAAGCAGATACACGTAGTCGGCCAGAGATACATTGCCGTTAACGGATGGAATTTGGGCCAGTGGATGCAGGTCCACACGCCTTCTAAACATCACCTATACATTAATTTCATGTTTTTAAAGTGATTACCTATCCAGTAAAAGCGTAAAACATATCCCCAGAGCCACGGCACGTTACATCTCGACACATACGATTTTGAAGTTCCGGTGCACAGACCTTTACTTGTGCCCTCAAAATATAGGTCGTATATTATACCAACCCACAATTTCATATTTCGATTAACCGTCTGTCAAGCCTTGGAGACCGTGCCGCCACTGGGATCCGCAACCCCCCTCAATACATTAATCCAGTGAAAATTTGCTTCTTCACAACTTGCGGCCGCAAAGGCCCACATCAACATAACCCTGTCACACAAGAAATTCCTAAGCGGTAGTCCTGGTGCACACGAATCTTGCACATTTCATACACCTAAAAATTTTTTGTAAGTGCAATACCAAACCAACAAAAATTTATGTACCTACTTATATCACAAACACAACTGCATAGTATGATGTGTTTGTAGCCAAATTTAGATGCATACATCTTAATGTGCCAGTGCAAAAGTTATATGTACAGATACAGTACACCATTAACGAAGGAGAAAGTAAAACAGTTGCCATAATTTTATACCCATTCTCCTCTACATCTCTTTGGAGCTGTCCATCCCATCAAATGCCCTCTACTTGGAAGTAGGATTTATACACCAAATCAACATTTAATGTGCCATGATTAATGCTTGCAGCCAAGTGCCTTCTGTTGTAATCTCGTTAAGTCGTTGGATATATGATCAGCCTGCTGCAAGAATTCTATCTACACAACACACATCCACAACCCACCTCTGATCACTCACATGTGACTAACCAAATTCAAAACACAAGCCATGATCAAACAAAACCCACCTCTTTGCAAAAGCATTTCCAAACCATGTTTCAACAAACTAAATTTCCTGTCCCAGGCCACCAATAGCCAAGTGTTAGAAGATTCAATACCCACTTCCCCCAAAACCAAATTATTGCCAAGTCTCTCCTCACACTCATGTAAAAACCATTTCATGCACGATTTCAGCCCTAAAGCAGCATCTTCTGTCCACATTTGAATAATGTATATTTAATCCATCTAACACACACACACACACACAAGTACATTATCCCCTTCATACTCAATGCACATGCTCATGACCTACAAGACAGGAAAATTATCCAACCTCAAAACATAAAAACCAGGATATACCCACCTGATCTCGATCAGGAACAGAAAATATGCACACAACTCCTCCTTGTGAAAGCCAATAGCAAAATGTTTTTTTCTTTCCCAAGCAACATCTCATAAGCCACACTACTAGGCCCAAATATGCCATAACTAGCTACAAGGTACAGGAAGGATAGGAATACACACAATTCCAGGACCCTGAGGTCATTATTGTGGAAGTTACAGGTGGTATTCCTTGGCTATTCAAAAAAAAACTCCCTCGTTTAATGGGAACCAAGGGTTGTCATATTCAAAAGAGCCCAACAGCTGTCCCTGTGCCAGACTATCTAGTCCAAGCTCCCCCATCCTGCTTCTTGAAGGTTAACTTCATATTATCTTCCAACCTTTCTTCCTCACACATTCCACATGTCCCACTCATCCCATCCTAGCCATTACACGATACTATGGACAGTGGTGTAAGGCAGATGGGTCAAGTGGTACAGTGTAATACATGCAACAGCATACATTTACACACTGTAAATAAGCAAAATAAAAGCCTTTTCTGTGCTGAAAATTTGGCACTAACAGGAACTAAATTCTGCTCATATGTAAAGAGCCACCTGCAAACAATGGGTCACATTTGAACTGATCCATGTATGGCACATCAAAGCTTGACTCCATTCACCACTGTCATTGACAGAGGTGTTTCATTGTTAACATCTGAGCTCTGAAATATTATGTGAACTGCCTACTGCCACACAATAACAACTAAGAAATAGCAATCTTCCCATCCCAAATACTATCCACAAATGAAGCTTGAAGGTTTATAGGCTTACTGCATTCGTGTTACTTTAATGATTTTAAATGTAACTTGAAAGAACAGAGTTCACAAGCCCAAGTGACTGCAGGCAATGAGCTGAAGGATTTCTACTCAGTGAACACAAATCACACCTGCAGCATAAGCCTACAATCGATGCTTAAAAATCATATGCAGACCTGTTTGTTAAACATGTAATACCTTCAGTTGGGCAATGGCTAACCTGATGTGTATGTTACAGTAACACTTCAACTTATATAATTAATGTTTCTGGAGGTGACCACTATTCTGTACATGGTTGTTTACAACCCTCGTGGCAAAGAAAAAAAGAAAGGATTACACTGTACAAATAAATATCAGTCATTTCAGAACATGTAGGATAGAAACACAGGTGATTTGTGATGGATAAAATGGCACCAGAAAATGTTTCTCTCCCAGTACTTTTTCTCATCTCTACCATTCCACCCATGCCCCACGTTATTCATTTTTCATTTGTCTGCTGCATACCCTATACCTTGGCAACTGAGAGTGCTCTTAAAAATACATTATATACTTTACTGGATATACAACAGGGACAGCAAGGGGACTTCTGAGCAGAAATGCATGAACTTGTTTTGAGCTACCCTGCATGGGGCAATTTTTCACAACTAAGATTTACTTGTTCTAACAACACTGTACAATGAATGGAATATTCCTCTCTCCCAGCTTACATAATTTGTGTCCAAGATACAATGTGCAGTACACAACAGTAAAAATAATAAACCCTCATAAATATACATCGAAAATTTTTCAATTCTGCACTAAACAATTCTTGAAGTCACTGGATATGAAGTTCTTTATTCCTGGCATTTGAAAGAAATTATTAACTTAAATTAATTTCACAAGACTATCCTCTGTAAATTGGATTTCATCTCTTTATTACGGCAATCCCACTCAAAACTGTCCTATTGCTCAACATAATGCAGGCAGCTCCATTTCCACTACAAATGTGGGGTGAACCATGGAATAATCCCGCAGAGTCCAGCTGATGACCATTTTCTTCTTCTGCTAGTCTTCTCTTGAAGGTGGCCTTGATAAAGTAAGGATAACAGTATTGTCCAAAAAGCCCCATGACACTCTTCTCATTCAAGATCACCATCTCAAAAAGTCAACAGATAAAAAACCCATGACTAATAGTCCTGTCTCCACAGTATTACTCCACGGAAGGCCCTAAACCCCAGAGAAGTTTTCACTTCCATGGTGGCAGTGAGTAGGTAATAACTAAAATGCCCTTAGAATGCAAACAGCAAAAGGAAAGCCATCATAAGACAAAATAGACCCATGGCTTCAGACAAGGCAAATCCCAAGATGGCGTAAGAGAACAGCTGCTGCTTCAGTGAAGGGTTCCTTGCATAGCCGATGATGAGTGAACCAAACACTGTTCCAATTCCAGCCCCTGTAACACAGAACACACACTGTACTACTCCACACTGATTGTATCCAACATGAATGTAAAGAATGTTCTGTAAAGCAAGCAACCAAAAAGAAAAGTTAACCAGTCACTAAAATTAAGGAAAAGGTGGGGTTGATTAGCATTTGGGTTCAAACCCCAATGGTCCCAATGCACCTAGGCCTTATGAATGAGCCCTTTGTGCCCCCTAATCTATTATCAGCTCAGTGGAGCCATGTTCCTTGCTAAAGTTCCAGA
>JGI20166J26741_11902251_pt1 | contig 19985 bp, 15 predicted proteins | sample TergutCu122P5_FD_26741 | JGI IMG/M metagenome (IMG submission 26741)
AAGACCTTCTTGTTTCCTTTTCTTTCCCGTTCTTTCTATCAAAAACGGGCTGCAAAGGTAATGCTTTTTTTTTATCCTGCAAAATTTGACGACGATTTTTCTGTTTTTTTGGTTCTCTTATCGGAAAATTACATTAAAGATTATTATAGATGATAGTTGTGCATTTGCAATAACAGTTTATCTCACCATGAGAGATCTATTGGAGGAGATGCAGCAGCAATTGAATCTCCGCTATTATTTACTTCCGGAGAAGATGCACTGATTTTTGTCAGAGAAGCAACAGGGGTAGAATTCGGATGATAAACGCTTACTTCAACAGGAACAACGCCCTCTTCTATCATATCCAATTGAAGCGCTGCCGCAAACGTCAAATCAATAATACGTCCTTTTTTATATGGACCTCTGTCAATCACTTTTACGATAACTTCTTTGCCGTTTCTAAGATTCTTTACCCGAAGCAAAGTGCCGAACGGATATTTTGTGTTAGCGCAATACATGCTGTCATCATGAAGAGGCACTCCGCTTGCAGTAATGATGCCGCACTTTTTTGTTTCATAGAAACTTGCTCTGCCCTTATCAACCGCATGGACAGATGAAATAACCGTGATTATTATTGCAATAATAACTAAAATACCCGTAAACTGTTTCATATCATTGTTTTAAATTCCCAATGATTTTTTTGCCGCTTCAATCTTTGCATCGGCGGCAATGTTGGCAGCGTCATAATCGGCTCGTGATTTCAGTACACCTTTTACTTCCATGTAGAATTTGATTTTAGGCTCGGTGCCGCTCGGACGAATGGAAATTTTAGAACCATCAGCCGTGAAAAATTGCAGCACGTCAGATGTAACCGGCATTTGCAAATCGGCAACAACGCCATTTTGGACATTCTTCTGCTGTAATGATTGAAAATCTTTAATCACCACAACCGGCGAGCCGGCAATTTCTTTTGGCGGATTTTGACGGTAGCCGGTCATCATTTGCTTAATTTCGGCTGCGCCCGATTGACCTTTGCGCACAACAGAAATGCCTTTTTCTTTGCCGTAGCCGTATTCCAAATACAAATCCTGCAACATTTCGAGCCACGTTTTGCCGTTGTCTTTTGCCCAGGCGGTGATTTCAGCCATTATTGCGCAGGCGGAAACGGCGTCTTTGTCGCGCACAAAATCTTCAACCAGATAGCCGTAACTTTCTTCGCCGCCACCAACGTAAGTTTTTTTGCCTTCGTTTTCGCGGATTACAGCGGCAATCCACTTGAAACCCGTGTAGCAATCGTACAGTTCGAGGTTTGCCTTTTCGGCAATATCTTTAATAATTTCAGTGGTTACAATCGTTTTCACAACATACTCATTTCCAGTGAGTTTGCCCAATTCCTGCCATTTTTTTATTAAATAATAAGTAAAAACCATACAGGTCTGGTTGCCGTTAATCAGCACCCAATCGCCTTTTTCGTTTTTGACGGCAATTCCCAAGCGGTCGGCATCGGGGTCGGAAGCCATAACTAAATCAGCATCAACTGCTTTCGCCTTTTTCACAGCGAGTTCGAGCGCAGCCGGCTCTTCGGGATTCGGCGAAACGACGGTCGGAAAATCGCCGTCAAGTACGCACTGTTCATCGACAAGAATAACGTTTGTAAAGCCAAATTCCTTTAAAGTTTTGGGAATGAGCGTCAAACCGCAGCCGTGAAGCGGCGTATAAACGATTTTCAAATCGGCGTGGCGTTTGATTGCATCGGGCGAGAGCGACAGTGTTTTTAATTTTTCAATAAAAATTTTATCAATTTCTTTGCCAATAAATTCTATTTGTCCTTTCAGAAAATCTTTTTCCGTCAAAATTTCGAGCGCGGTGGTGCAAGCAGGACAACCACAGAACTTTTCGCCTGCCGCTTTTCTTTCCTGTGCAATTTTAAGTTTTTCGGCAAGTTCGGGTTTGCTGCTCAGATGCGCGATTGCTTCGTCTATTGTGGCGATATTTTCTTGCAAGGAGTTGATATATGCCTCCGCCGCGGCAGTTGCCGTTGCAGCGCCGCTTTCCGCTGCTGCGAGCCATTCCGTAGCCGCCGCTTTCAATGCGGGCTGAGCGAACGGTATAGAAATCAATTGCTGACTTTTTTCAATCAGTTTTTTCAGCGTTTTTTCGCCGCCAAACTTAATATTGTCCACATTGGCAATTTTATTTACTTCCTTTATCACATCGACATCGTGCGGTGCGACAAACTGCGCGCCATCGTCCCAATACGCCTTGTAACCGTTGTATTCTTTCGGATTGTGCGAGGCGGTTATCATCACGCCGCTCTGGCAGCCGAAATGACGAATCGCAAACGAGATTTCGGGCGTGGGACGCAAGTCTTCAAAAAGATAAACCTTGAAGCCGTTAGCAGAAAAAATGTCAGCCGAAATTTCCGCAAATTTCCGACTGTTGTTGCGGCAATCGTGCCCAACAACAACTTTAATTTGCTGAATGTCAGGAAATTGCATTTTAAGATAATTTGCCAAGCCCTGCGTAGCCGCCCCGACAGTGTAAATATTCATTCGGTTCGAGCCGCTGCCCATAATTCCGCGCAGTCCGCCTGTTCCAAATTCCAAATCCTGATAAAAAGCGTCAATAAGTTCGTTTTTATCACTGGCTTCCATCATTGCCTTTACAGCATTTTTAGTTGATTGGTCGTAATCGCCCGTAAGCCACGATTGTGCCCTTGCCATTACTGATTGCAATAATTCACTATTTTCCATGCTCGTTGAATTTAAATTTGGGGTAAAATTACAACAAAACCTTCACATTTACAATAAGCAAATTGTTAAATTAAGGTTTAAACTCCAGATAGGGTGCAATTTTTTGCAGGGAAGCGTTATCCAGATCAGGCAATGATTTCAGGTCGTCGATAGATTTCAGCGAACCTTTGTTGCGCCGCAGTTCGTAAATGGCTTTTGCCTTGTAGAAATTGAGGTATGGATGCGCTCTGAGCCGCTCTATGCTTGCACGGTTTACGTCAATCTTTGTTATCGCCGCGGCGTTGTTTACCGTAAAGTGGGGTGCAAGTTGCGAATAGAGTTCAGGTGTCACGCCATATATTTCATTAATTTGATTTACAGACACATAACCTCCAAGTCGTTTCCTGTATCCGGTAATGCGTTTGGCAAATCCTGCCCCGATGCCTCTTATTTGCTGCAATTGTGCAGTATCGCAACTGTTAAGTTCCAGCACAATGTCATCCACTTTTTTTACATAACCCGGAGTTGCCTGTTGGGGCGGCGGCGCTTCGGCAGGAATGTCAATATACGCTTTCAGTTCTTCCAGCTTTTCGGGAGTTACGCCCCATACTTTGCCAAAATCGGCAACTGTTTTGTATTTTCCTCCTTTTGCTCTGTATTTCAGAATATTGGAAGCAATATAAGGTTTCAGTCCAAGTTTGACGAAGCCGGCAGAGTCGAGCGTATTGGGGTTGAAAACAAACAGAACAGGTTCGGGCAACTGTTGTTGTTGGTAGGGTTGATATGGTGGATACGTTTCGCGAGGATAATAGTAACTGTCGGAAAAGTAGTCCTGCCTGTTGGGCGAGTTTTCCTTTATTTTCAGGGAGTCGATGAATTGTTGCGCCTCTTGGGTGAAGTTATCAGAACCATTTTTTGGAGAAGGGAAGAGAAGCGGCAGTATCCATTTAGCAATTATTAAAAGTAAGATGATGCTCAACAAGGCAATAATTCCGATGCGTTGATTTTTGGTAAAAAACAGCCAGTCTTTCCACATATCGTCCTGTTTTTTAATCAGTTACAGTCAATTCGCCGCACATAGAAGTTTGCATCAACAGTTTGATTTTTTGTGGCGGCAAATTTTCGCCCAGTAGAAACATCAACTTTGTAACGGCAGCTTCGGTGGTAAGGTCGTAACCGCTGATAACGCCTGCACGCCGCATGTTGAGGCTGGTTTCATAATGTCCCATCAGCACCGATCCTACATTGCACTGTGTTACGTTGACAATGATAATATTCCGTTTTACAGCGTTTTGTAAACATTTTGAGAACCATTCGGACTGCATGCAATTTCCGGCTCCATACGTTTCCAGAACTACTGCACGGATTCTCTCCGCATTCAGGATTGCTTCCACAACGTGTTGAGTAATACCGGGGAAAAGTTTCAAAATGGCAATATTGGGGTTGAGATGCGTATGCACCGTCAATTTCTTCCCTTCGGTGTTGCGGCGGATGAACGCATTTGAAAAATTGAAATGCACGCCCACTTTTACCAGCGCAGGATAATTGTAGGAAGAAAATGCATCGAAAAATTCCGCACTTTTCTTGACCGTACGATTTCCGCGAAGCAATGAATCTTCAAAGTAGATACACACTTCATGAATGGTTGAATTGCCCTTTTCGTCAACATTTGCGGCTATTTCTATTGCCGTCAGCAGGTTCTCTTTTGCATCCGACCGCACTATCCCGACCGGCAATTGAGACCCCGTAAAAATAACCGGTTTGGAGAGATTTTCGAGCATAAAACTGAGCGCCGAAGCAGAGTAAGCCATCGTATCGGTGCCATGCAGAATAACGAAACCGGTGTATCTATCGTAGTTATTTTCAATGATTTGTGCAATTTTTACCCAACTCTCCGGAGATATTTCCGAAGAATCAATCAACGGATTAAACGCAACGGAGTTGATGTCAATATCCAACAGTTTTAACTCGGGAATATACTCTTTTACTTTTCCATAGTCGAGCGGCTTCAAGGCGCCGGTCTGCGGATCTTCAGCCATACTGATAGTTCCTCCTGTAAAAATGAGCAATACGGATTGTTGTGACATATTTCTTTTTGACTGTTTTCTACTTTTTTGGAAGATGCTCGGCTATTGCTATGAACATAACCGGGTTATTTTTTGATTGGGCAAAGATACAAAAAGAAAAATCATTTGCAAAAAATTAACTATAAAAAACAATACCCTGTCAACAAGCATTACTGTTCCATTTCTTCAATTTTGGAAGAGATACGTTTAATTGCTTCATTCAGTTCTTTTTCCGGCAGGATGACATTAGTATCATCCCAAAACCGGTTGTCATATTGAAATATTTTCCATCCCAATATTTTTAGTACACATTATATACCATAAAGAAATTTATCTTATCTTTGATGTTCAAATAATACATTCACCCATTTATCTTTATGATTTACAACTCAATGAAAATTAACCGTTTATATTTTGTGTTCCTCACCTGTTTTGTAGTTTCTACGGCAACTTACGGTGACACATCCGTCTCTGTCGGTAACCTGAAATCGTTTAAGCAGGATGGTACTTCCGTTGTATTAAAAGCGGATAACGCTACTGTTGAAATAACGCCTTACAGGGACGACATTGTGCGGGTACGCGCTTACAAGAGCGTCCCGTTGAAGCTGTTTTCGTTTGCTGTGGAACAAAAAGCGTCCGGTCGTTTCACGGTTACAGACGAGAAATCGACTCTCACGCTGGCAACGCCGGCAGTGAAAGTGTTGATTGCGAAATCGCCGCTGCGCATCTCGTTTTATTCGCCGGACGGAAAATTATTGAATGCGGACGATTCGCGCTTCGGCATTTCATGGATTGGTTCTGAGGTGGATTGTTACAAACAACTGTTTAAGGAGGAGAAATTCATTGGGTTGGGCGAGAAGACAGGAGCGTTGAACAAGCGCGGTATGGCGTACGAGAATTGGAACTCAGATGTGCCGGCTTACGCACTCAATCAGGATCCGCTCTACTCTACCATCCCGTTTTATATCGGACTGCACGACAGCATAGCTTATGGCATTTTTTTCGACAATACGTACAGGAGCACTTTCAGTTTCGGCGCTTCTACAGACGATACGATGACGCATTTCGGCGCTGACGGCGGCGAAATGGATTATTATTTCTTTGCGGGAGATTCCGTGCGCCACATTATCGAGGGTTATACGTGGCTGACCGGTCGTCCGAAGTTGCCGCCGCTCTGGAGCTTGGGTTATCAGCAAAGCCGGTGGAGTTATTATCCTGATACGGAGGTGTTAAGCATTGCCAACACATTTCGCGAACAAAAATTTCCCTGCGATGTGATCTATCTCGATATTCATTATATGGATAACTATAAGGTCTTTACATGGAACCCTGACCGTTTTCCAAATCCTGCACAGATGATTGACAATCTTAAAAAGATGGGATTTCATCTTGCCGTTATCATTGACCCTGGATTAAAGATCGAAAAGGGATATTCTGCTTATGATGAAGGTATTGCAAACAATTATTTCCTGACTTATCCCAATGGCGAACCATATATTGGCAGCGTGTGGCCAGGCAGATCGTGTTTTCCCGATTTTACGCGAAAAGAGGTAAGAGATTGGTGGGGCAACCGGTTTTCTGTGTTGACGGACAAAGGTGTAGAAGGCTTTTGGAACGATATGAACGAGCCGTCTGCATGGGGACAGAAGATTCCCAATTTAGTGGAATTTAGCTTTGAAGGGCGCAAAACCACCATAAAAGAAGGGCATAATGTCTTTGGGATGCAGATGGCACGCGCCACGTATGATGGCGTAAGGCAACTGCTGGACGGCAAACGTCCGCTGACCATCACGCGTGCCACATATTCGGGCGGGCAGCGCTATTCGACCATCTGGACGGGCGATAATTTCGCTTCGGACGATCACATGCTGCTGGGCGCACGGATAGTCGCCAACCTGGGTATTGCCGGATTTTCGTTTGCCGGACCCGATGTTGGCGGATTTATCGGCGAGCCAACGAAAGAGTTGCTGACGCGCTGGACGACGCTGGGAACGTTCACGCCTTTTTTCAGAAATCACAGCGCCGCCGACGTCAGTCGCAGAGAGCCTTGGGTTTTACCGAAAGAGTATCAGGACATTATACGCCATTATCTCAATTTACGCTATCAACTGTTGCCTTATATCTATTCCAATGCGCTGGTTGCTTCACGCACAGGGTTGCCTCTGGCGCGCATGCTGGCTATTGATTATACCAATGACGAAAAGGTGTTCGATACGCGCTTCGACAGTCAGTATATGTTTGGCGGCGGGTTGCTTGTGTGCCCCGCACGCAGCGCCGACAAGTACACGCAGGTCTATTTGCCGCAAGGTCGATGGTATCGGTTTTCCAATGACGAAGTGTATGATGGCGGAAAAGAGTATTTTGTTCCTTCTCCGTTGAGCGATCTGCCGGTTTTTGCGAAAGAAGGGAGCATTATTCCCATGCAAAAAACGGTGCAAAACAGTTCCGAGAATACTGGAGATACACTCTTTGTACATATTTTCTATGGCGACAAAGCAACCGCTTTTCTCTATTATGAAGACGACGGCACGACGTATGACTGCGAAAAAGGCGTCTCATACGAACGTACCATCCGGTTTGACCCCGTTCAAAAGGAGATTATGGTCTCGGAAAAGAAAGGCTCTTTTGCAAGCCGGTTTAAATATGTCCGATTGATTTTGCATGGATTTCAGCCAATTCATTCCTTGCAGGCAGCAAACAAACAGCTGAAACTTTCTGCCGGCAAACGGGCGCAATGCGCTACATTCGACTGGAACGACAGATCCCTCGCACTCAAATGGGAGTGAGAATTAACCAAACGGTCAGGTCAGCAGCAACTTTAATGCATCATTTTCGAGGCGGGTCATGCGGTTTTTTTCACGGGGTGTTTTGTCGTTGAAACCGCAGAGATGAAGGATGCCGTGAATCATAACGCGACACAATTCGGCGTTGAATGTAACGCCATACTCCGTCGCATTTTTTTTCACCGTATCGAGGCTGACGATCATGTCGCCATTTAACGTATCACCCTCACAATCATCGAATGTGATAATGTCAGTGTGATAATCGTGCTGAAGAAACCGGCGATTCATCTCCAACATTTTTTCATCATTGCAAAACAGATACGAAATATCGCCAATTTTTTTCTCATGAGTCATTGCTGTCTGTTTTATCCAATTTGATAGTTTTCGTTTGGAAAACGCCGGCATTGAGATGTTTTCTGAGAAGTAACGGATCATCACTAAAAGAAATAAATTATGAATAAATGGAATTACAGCGGTAAATAGACCGCCTTTTTGGTGCGAAAGAAAGGTTCGTCAAAGAAATCGCTCAGTTCAAATACCGACACTATTTTTCTGAAAGGAGCTATTTCTGCCTGTAACTCGCCACCTTTCAAACAAATAAGTCCGTTTGGCAAAGCGTTGTGCTGCATGGAAGAACAATTTTTCTTGACCATGCGGGCTAAATCAGGCAGCGGCATCACAGCTCTGCTTACCACAAAATCGAACTTCCCCCGTTCATCTTCTCCTCTGCTATGACTAAAAGTAACATTCTCACTATCAATGGCTTTCGCAATTTCTGCGGCGACATGAATTTTTTTCCCGATAGAATCAATCAAATGAAACTGAACATCTGGAAGCAGGATGGCAAGTGGAATTCCGGGAAAACCGCCGCCCGTCCCAATGTCCATCACGGTTGTACCGGGTTTGAAATGGATTATTTTATCAATCGCCAATGAATGCAGCACATGCCTTTCGTAGAGATTGTCGATATCTTTGCGCGAAATCACATTTATTTTGCTGTTCCAATCGACATAAAGAGGCAGCAATGCCGAAAACTGCCGTTTCTGCTTTTCGGTCAACGACGGGAAGTAATGGAGGAGACGGTCAATCATAAAAAAAACTGTTTGTATCAATCTGTGGTAAAGGTAGTCATTTTATTGTTAACCGAAAAATGTATCTGCAACAGAATAAAAAAACGTTCCATTTGTAAGAAATTTATCTTACCTTTGATGCTCAAAAAAATAGATATTTGATGACTACTTATTGGCATTATCTTACGCTCACTGCCGATCAGCAAGCGATTAGAGACCAGTTGTCCAAAGACTTGGGAATAAGTCCTTCCCTTACGCAATTACTGGCTCAAAGAGGCATCGCTACGTTTGAAGAGGCACGGCAATTTTTTCGCCCCGACCTGTCGCAACTGCACGATCCGTTCTTGATGAAAGATATGGATAAGGCTGTGGAGCGGCTCAATCAGGCGCTCGGAAAAAAGGAAAAAATTTTGGTTTACGGCGATTATGATGTAGATGGAACTACCGCTGTTTCTTTGGTTTACAAATACTTGCAACAATTTACCTCCAACATTGATTATTACCTCCCCGATCGTTACACGGAAGGATACGGCGTTTCTTACAAAGGAATTGACTATGCCGCCGATAATGGTTTTAATCTGGTTATTGTGCTTGATTGCGGCATAAAAGCAGTCGAAAAAGTGGCTTATGCAAAAGAGAGGGGAATAGATTTTATCATTTGCGACCATCACAATCCCGATGCGGTGTTGCCGGATGCGGTAGCGGTTCTTGACCCGAAACGGCTGGATTCAACCTATCCCTATCACGATCTTTCGGGTTGCGGCGTGGGTTTTAAGTTGATGCAAGCCTTTTCTATCAATAATGGAATAGATGTAGCAGGATTATATCAACTTCTTGATTATGTGTCTGTTAGTATTGCTTCCGACATTGTGCCGATCACAGGCGAAAACCGCGTACTGGCATATTTCGGATTGAAAAAACTCAATTCCACTCCAAGTTTGGGATTGAAAAGCATTATTAATGTCTGCGGACTTGCCGACAAGGAGATTACCATCAGCGACATCGTGTTTAAGATAGGACCGCGTATCAATGCTTCGGGACGAATTCAAAGCGCCCGCGATGCTGTCGATCTGCTGGTTACAAATGACGAAGCTGTTGCGCAGATGAAAAGCGGACTCATTAATGAATATAATGAAACGCGCAAGGATCTGGATAAAAGCATTACTGACGAAGCCTCTTCGCTATTGGACAGCATCACCGACTTGAGCGACCGGAAATCGATTGTCGTCTATGACAAGGAGTGGCACAAAGGGGTGATCGGAATTGTGGCATCCCGTCTGTCGGAGCTGTACTACCGTCCGGCAGTGGTGTTGACGCAATCGAACGGATTGGCGACAGGCTCGGCGCGTTCTGTTCCCGGATTCGACATCTATAAAGCAATTGACTCGTGCCGTGATTTGCTCGAAAATTTCGGCGGACATACCTATGCTGCCGGTCTTTCGATGAAAGAGGCTAATGTAGAGAAGTTTATGCTGCGCTTTGAAGAATATGTCGCCGCCAACATCCTGCCGGAACAGCTGCAACCGCAAATCGATATTGAAGCTGTGATACCCTTCAAAGAAATTACGCCGAAATTTTTCAGAATACTCAAGCAGTTCAGTCCGTTTGGACCGGAAAATATGAAACCGGTTTTTTGTACAAAAAGGGTATTTGACTATGGCACAAGTCGTTTGGTAGGAAAAGACCAGGAACATCTGAAAATGGAACTGGTAGATTCAAGCTCTGAAAATGTGATGAATGGGATTGCTTTCCGGAAATGGGAATTTAACGACGACCTGAAAGCCCTTAACCCACTGGATATTTGTTATACATTAGAAGAAAATAATTTTAACGGCAACAACTCCATACAGTTATTGATAAAAGAAATCCGGCTTAGTAACATGTAGAAAATTAAACAGTGCATGGTGAATGTCATGATTTAAAAATCGTATCTTTGCATCCGAATTTTTTTCCGGAATGCTATCAATAGCGTTTTGAAGCTTTCGTTTTGTAAAAGAACAGATTAGTAATGGCGTTATTAGGGAGACATACATTTCAGATTCGTCCGCAGGATTGTGATTTTACGGAAAAAGTGGCGATGCCCGTGCTGGGTGATTATGTGTTGCAGACGGCAGGAAAAAATGCCGATGAAAACGGCTTCGGAATGAATGATCTCCACCGCTCGGGACGGACATGGGTACTGTCGCGGATGGCTATTGAGATGAAACGGATGCCTCGTTTGAATGAAACTGTTACCGTTGAAACATGGATAGAATCAATTATACGAATCGTTACCACGCGCAATTTCAGCATCATGGACAACGCCGGAGAGATCATCGGCGGGGCTTGTTCCAATTGGGCAATGATCGATATCGGATCCCGCCGCTCCGTTGATTTACAGGCAATAAACTCATTCGGCGATTATGCTACGGGGATACCTTCTATAATAGAGAAGCCTGAAAAAGTAACTGTTCCCGAAGGAAAAGCCGTAGAAGCGCGGCGGGTGCGTTATAGCGACATTGACGTTAATTGCCACACCAACAGCATGAAATATGTGGAGTGGATGCTCGACCGTTTTCCGCTGGAATGGTACAGGACACATTGCATCAAACGGTTAGACATCAACTTTGTGCACGAAGCGCTGTACGGTGAAGAGGTTACCGTTTTTCAACAGGAGCAGGATGCCGTCTCTCTTTTTGAAATAAAAAAAACATCGGGAGAAACGGCGTGTAAAATGAAAATTCAGTGGTAATTATAAATTATTTCAAAATGAAATTATTTACTATCCAATTACTATTTATAATGATTTCATTTCAAGTATATTCACAAAATTTCTATTCAAACAACTTGAATATTAACTTAGAACATATTGATTCAACTTTTATAAGAATAGAATTCGATTCAATAAATAGAAAAATCGATTCATCCTTTTTATTAGTGAGACATGTAGATACTTCAGAAAATTTTGACAAAGAACCAATTTTTTATCATGAGGCAAAGGCAAGAAGCGCTCTTTCTACGTTAGGAAAAGATAGTTTACTAATAAGTGCGGTCATATTTTCAAATAATATACAGGATACTATCTTTGAAATAAAATACAAAAACAGGAAGGAAAAAGATATTGTTTTACTACCTGAAGCCTTTATACAAGATAGCATTAACGGGAGAGTAGAATTTGGATGGGGATCTATTAAAAGAGAGTTATTTACGGATAAATTCTATGTTCAGATAAATAAAAAGAAAAGAAGAAGTTTTTTGGGAAAGATTATTCCTTTTGTTCAATTTCCATATCCTAAAAGTGATGCGGATTTTGATAATTTCAGTAATTGGGGAAAAGAAGAAATAGTTGAAAAATATAATGGTTCGGTAAAATATCAAATTCAAGCATTAATTTTTTACTATTATATGAATAAACAATACGAGGTTCTTCAGAATAGTATGTATTTAACTGAAGAAGAAAAAACTGACTTAAAAAAGAAGAAGGAAAATGCTGTCAATGCATGGAGAGCATTAATCTTTGCAATATCGTGTGAATAAAATTTTCATTAGAATGATTCAGAATATAAATAAATATCACAAATAATTGTTCATATCTAAAAAATCAAGTAAAATGGCAGTAATGAATTTTGGCGGTGTAAACGAAAATGTAGTTACCCGCGAAGAGTTTTCTTTGGAAAAAGCAAAAGAAGTGTTGAAAAACGAAACCATTGCCGTTCTCGGCTATGGCGTTCAAGGTCCCGGACAATCGCAGAACCTGCGCGACAACGGCTTCAAAGTAATTGTCGGTCAAGCGCCCGAATTTAAAAGAGAATGGGACAAGGCAAAAGCAGACGGATGGGTAGAGGGCGAAACCCTTTTCCCGATTGAAGAAGCAGTGAAAAAAGGAAGCATCATATTGTTTTTGGTTTCCGACGCTGCTCAAATTGCAGTGTGGCCTCATATCAAACCCTATATGACGGCAGGGAAAGCACTGTATTTCTCGCACGGGTTCGGTATCACTTACAAAGAACGCACCGGCATCGTTCCTCCGGCTGATATTGATGTGATTATGGTAGCGCCCAAAGGTTCTGGCACGACGCTTCGCCGCATGTTTTTGCAGGGCAGAGGACTTAATTCGTCGTATGCCGTATTTCAGGATGCTACCGGACATGCTTTCGACCGCGTTCTTGCGTTGGGTATCGGCATCGGCTCCGGCTATCTGTTTGAAACCGACTTTAAACGCGAAGTGTACTCCGACCTTACCGGCGAACGAGGTACATTGATGGGCGCCATTCAGGGTATTTTTGCTGCACAGTACGATGTGCTGCGCGCCCATGGACATACGCCGTCCGAAGCGTTCAACGAAACGATAGAAGAATTGACCCAGTCGTTGATGCCATTAGTTGCCGAAAACGGAATGGATTGGATGTATGCCAACTGTTCTACTACCGCTCAACGCGGCGCTTTAGACTGGTGGAAACCTTTCAGGGACGCTGTAAAACCGGTATTTGAAAAACTCTACAAAGAGGTTGCCGCAGGCAATGAGGCACAACGTTCCATCGATTCCAACAGCAAACCCGATTACCGTGAAAAACTGGAGCAGGAGTTGAAAGAAATGCGCGAAAGCGAAATGTGGCGAGCAGGCGCTGTGGTTCGCAAATTGCGTCCTGAAAACAGTTAAAGACATCACTGTCAACATTCAAAATACGATGGAGGGGTAATTAACAGCCCCCTCCATTTTTTTTCTTCTCAACCCCCTTTTTTACTTATCAAAAAATCGCTATATTTGCACCCTCAAAATTAATAGGAATTTTTTCAATAGTTATATTTAAAAAGTAGTATAATGCAAAACAAAGGATTTGTGCAAGTATTAGCCATTCTGCTTCTGCTTGTTTGTTTCTTTTATCTCTCTTTCAGTTTTGTTACTAACCATCATAACAAAGCTGCAGAAGCCTATGCCACAAAGCCGGGCACCAATCAAGTGGACAGTCTGCTGTACAAGAAGTATATTGATTCATTATCGACTGTCAAAGTATGGTTTGGATATACTTACAAAGAGTGTTTGGAAAAGGAGATTAACCTTGGTCTGGATTTGAAAGGCGGTATGAATGTTGTTCTGGAAGTATCCGAAGGCGATGTGTTACGCTCTTTAACAGTGCCTAATCCGCCTGAAAATTTTGCCAAAGCAATAGACATAGCGCAAAAAAATCAGGCTACAAGTCAAAAAGATTTCTTGGCTCTTTTCGATGAAGCCTACCGCTCTCTCGATCCAAATGTCAAGTATTCAACCATTTTTGGCACTGCCGCCAGATCAAAAGAAATTCCATTGGGCGCTTCCAATGCTCAGGTGCTTAACGTGTTGCGCAATGACGTTCAAAGCGCTATCAGCAACTCTTTCAACGTATTGCGTTCACGTATCGACCGCTTTGGCGTGGTACAGCCCAACATTCAACAATTGGAACGCGGACGTATTTTGGTGGAATTGCCGGGTGTAAAAGAACCCGAGCGTGTCCGTAAATTGTTGCAGGGGACTGCCAACCTTGAGTTTTGGGAAACCTACAGTTACAAAGACGTTTACCCAATGTTGTTGGAAGCCAACAACACACTGGCAGAAATACTGTCTTCGGGAAGCGCCACCCAGTCCGATTCTACCCAATCGGCAACTGCAACGACCAGTGAATCGCTCTATAAATCGAAGGAAGATTCATTAGCCGCTCTTATCAAAAAAACGCAAAGCGCTGCCTCCAACAAAGACGCTCAACGCATGGCTGAAGATAAAAAGAGATACCCGCTCTTTTCTGTGCTGCGTCAGGACAGAAATCTGACAGCAATGTCGGATGCAGCAATTGGCATAGTATTGGCAGCCGATACGAGCCTTGTAACTTCTTATTTGAACAATCCCGCCATCAGATCAAAATTTCCTTCCGATATTTCTTTTAAATGGGATGTGAAAGGATTTGATGCAAAAAATGCCAAAGGAGCTGTATTAGCACACTATTTCCAACTTTATGCCACCAAAAAGACCACCAAGCAAGGTCCTGCTTTGCAAGGCGATGTGGTAACCGATGCAAACCAGGATTTTGAACAAATGGGTTCAAGACCTGAAGTAAGCATGAAAATGAATGCTAAAGGCGCTAATACATGGGCTATTATTACTAAACAAAATATCGGCAAAAGCGTGGCAATTGTGCTGGATGGCTTTGTATATTCGGCGCCGAATGTCAACAGTGAAATTCCAAACGGAGAAAGCCGGATTACAGGCAATTTTTCGATTACAGAAGCAAAAGACTTGGCAAATGTATTAAAATCAGGACGTATGCCGGCTCCGGCGCGTATTGTCCAAGCCGATACGGTTGGTCCGTCGTTAGGACAAGCCTCTATCAATGCAGGTCTTGTCTCATTTATAATAGCATTTGTGTTGATTCTGCTCTTCATGGCATTCTACTACGGCAAAATACCCGGATTAGTTGCCGACACGGCGCTGTTGTTGAACGTATTCTTTATTATAGGTATCTTAGCCTCTTTCAAAGCTGTATTAACCATGCCCGGTATTGCCGGTATCGTGCTCACGTTGGGTATGGCAGTAGATGCTAACGTGCTGATATATGAACGTATTCGTGAAGAAAAACAGGCTGGAAAAAATCAACGGAAGGCTGTTACCGAAGGTTACAAAGCGGCTCTTTCTGCTATTGTGGACTCAAATGCTACAACCATGTTGACCGGTATTATTTTGTTTGCATTCGGAACAGGACCTATTAAAGGGTTTGCTACAACGTTGATTATCGGTATTATTACTTCATTCTTCACAGGCGTGCTCGTATCACGTGTGATTTTTGAACTGATTCTCAAAAAAGAAGATCGTGGCGATATTCCTTTCTGCACACGCTTGACAAGTCACTGGTTACTGCATCCCAATATTGATTTTATCGGTATCCGCAAAAGATGGTATGTGGTATCGGGCATCATTTTGCTTATTTGCGTCATATCGCTGTTCACCAGAGGATTAAATCAAGGTATTGATTTCAGCGGCGGACGTAATTACCAGATAGAGTTTAACCGACAAATTCAGGTAGAACAGGTGCGGAATATGTTGAAGAACGCATTTGGAGAAACGACTAACTTAAATGTTATCGCTATCGGGACTTCAGGCAAACAGGTGCGCGTATCGACTAATTACAAAATCAACGATCACTCCGCAACATTGGATGATGAAATTGAAACGCTGATGTATGATCATTTGAAACCGCTGCTGGGCAACGCCTCAAAAGATCAATTCGTAAAACAGAATATTGTCAATTCGCAAAAAGTAGGACCTTCGGTAGCCGAAGATATTAAGGTGGCTGCTATCTGGGTTGTGATTCTGGCTGTGCTGGGCATTTCGCTGTACATCTTGTTGCGCTTCCCGAGTTTCACCTTCTCTGTTGGCGCTGCGGCGTCGCTGGCGCACGATGTGTTGCTGGTTATCGGGTTATATTCATTGCTTTACAGCATAATGCCATTCTCGCTCGAAATCGACCAGTCGTTTATTGCGGCTATATTGACTATTCTCGGCTATTCCATCAACGATACGGTGGTGATTTTCGACCGTATCCGTGAATACAGAAAACTGTATCCAAAGCGTGAAATCCATTCGCTGATGGACGATGCGTTGAACCATACCCTGCGCCGAACCATCAACACGTCGTTGAGCGTAGCGCTGGTATTGCTCGCCATTTTCTTCTTCGGCGGGGATGTTATTCGCGGATTTGTTTTTGCTCTGTTGATTGGTATTGTTACCGGTACCTACTCATCCATTCTCGTTGCCTCCACCATTGCATACGATTTGCAAATATGGCAATCAAAAAGACAGAAGAAAAAATTGGCGACAGTTTCGGCAAAGAAATAGAGATATTATGGCAATAATAAAACCATTCAAAGGAGTGCGCCCGCCCAAAGATTTGGTGGAGCAGGTAGCATCCCGCCCGTATGATGTGCTTAATTCGGATGAAGCCCGCGCAGAGGCTGAAGGCAATGAGAGATCGCTGTATCATATCATTAAGCCTGAAATCGATTTTCCTGCCGGTACCGATGAGCACGATCCGCAAGTGTATGCAAAAGCCGCAGAGAATTTTTTGAAATTTCAGGAAAAAGGCTGGCTGAAACAGGATGCGGCAGAACATTATTATGTATATGCGCAAACGATGAACGGACGTACGCAGTATGGTCTTTGCGTAGCTGCCGCCGTGTCGGACTATATGAACGGAAACATTAAAAAGCATGAGTTAACGCGCCGCGATAAGGAGGAAGACAGAATGAAACACGTGCAGGTAACGAATGCCAACATGGAACCTGTATTTTTTGCTTACCCGCACCGTGATGATTTGGATGCCATCATTAAAAATGTCATTGCAGGTGTTCCCGAATACGACTTTATTGCACCCGACGGGTTTGGACACCATTTCTGGGTAATTAACGACCCTGCTGTCATACAGAAAATTACGGCTATTTTTGCTTCAATTCCTTCATTATACATTGCCGACGGGCACCATCGGAGCGCTGCTGCCGCTTTGGTGGGAGACGAAAAACGAAAAAACAACCCTAATCATCGAGGCGACGAAGAGTATAACTATTTTTTGGCTGTGTGTTTTCCTGATAATCAGTTGAATATTATTGACTATAACCGCGTTGTGAACGATTTGAACGGCTTGAGCGACGACGAATTTCTAACGGCGCTGTCAGACAATTTTGTGGTAGAACCCAAAGGAACTGCCGAATACAGACCGGTTGCTCTGCATAATTTTTCTCTTTATCTGGGCGGAAAATGGTATTCGCTGACGGCAAAAGAAGGAACATACAACGACAGCGATCCGATAAAAGCGCTGGATGTAACTGTTTCATCTAATTTGATTTTAGACAAAATTCTCGGTATCAAAGATTTACGTTCGGATAAACGAATAGATTTTGTGGGGGGCATTCGCGGATTGGGTGAGTTGAAACGCCGCGTGGACAATGGAGAAATGAAAGCGGCGCTGGCTCTTTATCCGGTATCAATGAAGCAGTTGATTGCTATTGCCGACAGTGGAGCTATTATGCCGCCAAAAACGACGTGGTTTGAACCGAAATTGCGCTCGGGATTGGTAATTCACAAACTGGAGTAAAGGCTATATTCCACAAACATTTCAATTGTGATAGCATTGATTAGCCCAGTCAATGATTGTTTTAGCCTTATCCAAACTGAGTTGTACAACTTTATAGTCTAAAATTCCATCGTATCCTAACGATTTATGCAGCAAATCATAAGCGGATAATAGAGGGTGTGTCATTTTACTGTCTTTTTTGGAAATAGCCGCTTGATACTCTTTGAAATCGGGACGTTGTCCTTTTTTCAGATTCTCACGCACGGGCAATACGGCATCCAACGCAACAAGTACGCCGTTCCACGCCGTATTTCCAGCCATTTTCACATATTTACTGTCGTTGTAGTAATCGCCGTCTTTTTCAGCTTTTTCTGAAAGTATCTGCTTTGCGTTTTGCAAATAACGTTCAGCTTCCCGAATGGGATGTGTCAGTTGTGCCATAGTTGTATCGTAAGCAATAGTACAAAGATAACGAGTTTTTTGAATATTCCCAAAACAAATTATCTCCGTTTTTTTTCCTGCAACATGCTCGGATGCAGTTGTGCAACTGATTAATACGCTGCTTCAAACTCACGCAAGAAACGCACGTCATTTTCGGAAAAGAGGCGTAAATCTTTGACCTGATATTTCAGGTTGGCAATGCGCTCTATCCCCATTCCAAAGGCATATCCGGAATAAATGGTGCTGTCAATGCCGCATGATTCCAAAACATTGGGGTCAACCATGCCGCATCCCAGAATTTCTACCCAGCCGGTATGTTTGCAGAACGGACACCCTCTTCCGCCGCATAGATTGCACGAAATATCCATCTCTGCCGACGGTTCGGTAAACGGGAAATAGGATGGACGCAGGCGTATATCTGTCTTTTCGCCAAACATCTCTTTGGCAAAATAGAGCAATGCCTGCTTCAAATCGGCAAAAGAGACATCTTTGTCGATATACAGCCCTTCTACCTGATGAAAAAAGCAGTGAGCGCGGTATGAAATGGCTTCATTTCTGTACACGCGCCCCGGACAAAGCACGCGGATGGGGGGCTGTTGCCGTGTCATCACACGCGATTGAACTGACGAGGTATGCGTTCGCAATACCACATCTGGATGTTTTGCAACAAAAAAAGTATCCTGCATATCGCGCGCCGGATGTTCGGGCGGGAAATTGAGCGCACCGAAAACATGCCAGTCGTCTTCCACTTCGGGACCTTCGGCAATGGTAAATCCTATGCGGGAAAAAATGGAGATAATCTCATTCTTCACTATCGAAAGCGGGTGGCGGGTTCCCAGCAAGACAGGATCGGCAGTGCGGGTCAAATCGCTTTCGACCGTTTTCTTTTCAACACTTTCTGCAACTGCCTTCAACTCATTGATCGTTGTCTGTGCCAGCTCTTTCAATTCATTGAGGAGCCTTCCTGCTTCCCGTTTTTGTTCGTTGGGCACTTCACGAAAATCGTTGAAAAGCGCCGTTACCAAACCCTTCTTGCTCAGGTATTTAATACGCAACTCTTCCGCTTTTTCCTGCGAACCGGCAGTGAGTTGTTGAATCTCTTCTTTAAGTCGATTAATCTTATCAATCATTGTACAGTGAATTTTCGTGTTGCAAAGATACGTTTTTTTCACCGTTAAAAATAACAGGGCGTTGCCCTGCCCAGGGTAAACGCATCTTAAATTTTCAATAAGGCTGTAGTTGTCATCTGTCCCGTTAGGGGACAACATGTTGGTAGAAGAAATCACATTGCGTACCCGCCCCGTCCCGTCAGAGACGGAATGTGGTAAAAAAACAAATTAACATGGCAAATATATATTCACGGCATTTTTGCCGTACAAAACCGCATTTCGCTGATCGCGGAATCGTGGCGCGCAGAATTGTACAAATATATTACAGGGATTGTACAAAATCATGGACATAAATTATTACAAAAAGGAAAAAAGTTTTGGAGGGGGATGTAAGAGCAATGGCAACGCCTTGTGTAAAAAATCAATTTCTCCATTTCTTCGTGTCTTCGCGTTTAGGAATGAAAAAACGCAGTTTTGGAAAAAGAGTCTTGTGGGGGCGTTAAAAGGCTGAAAGCCTGAGATATCTTAGCCAAAGAGCCTCCCCAAGCCCCTCCAAAGGGAGGGGATGTAAACGCCTTGGGTAAACGGTGCATCATTCCGTTTTTTCGCCCTTTCAGGGCGCAAAAATAGAAAAATTATCAAACTGCTTTCAAGTCAAAATACATTGCGCGGGTGTCTTCGTCTTTGTCTTTGGTTGTGAGGTATCTGAATCTGCTTTTCTCATAAAAATC
>JGI20166J26741_11904473_pt1 | contig 19973 bp, 9 predicted proteins | sample TergutCu122P5_FD_26741 | JGI IMG/M metagenome (IMG submission 26741)
GGTTAGTTTTTTCCTCGATATTGATTTTGAGCAAATACCTGCTTTGAAACAAGCCCTCATAGATTCAAATATTTGGCAAACAAAATTAGTGTTAGACCGTATTTATGAACGTGGCGCATTGACAGAAAACAACATTGCCATTGACAGCAGCAAAACGAAGTTTGTGAAACAATATTTTGATAAACTTGAAGAACATATCGGAGATTTTAACAAATGAAACACGAATTATTCGGAGATAGTAATAGTAATAAACACAAACAATATATTATGAAACGAATTTGAAGCCTGACAAAAGCGAAATACACTCAACAATCCCCAACCTTATTACAACCCCGAAGCGGATTGAACTCCTATACGGAGTTCGCAGCAGGGGTGGGGCATCTCTGCCCCGAGCTGCGCTTCGCTTGCTCGGGGTAATTCACATTTACATCCTTTCGGACTTGTTGGTGCGACATCATAAAATCTAAAAGTTTAGATGAGTTCATCATATTAATAGAACTTTGAAACTTATTTTCAAAAAAAATGATAAATATTTCTTAAAAAATGATAATTGTTTCTCTTCTGTTTTACTGTACTTTTGTTCTCAATATAAAATATCAAAGATGAAAATGTATTATCGGTTTTTTTCTATGAAGAGAAAAAAAGAAAAACGAATTTATTTTTCGCTGATGCTTCTCAGTATTTTCTTTTTTTTATCTAATCCGGTAAGTGCACAAAACTCTCACTCTGATCTTAAAACAATTACAGGGACTGTCGTTGATGAAGTGACAGGAGAGCCAATTACCGGGGCAACCATTGCCACCGAAGATAAGAAGAATGGAACAATCAGTGATTTCAACGGGAATTTTAGTATTTCCCTGCCTTCTAATGTAAATGTACTACAAATTACCTATTTGGGTTATGTAGTGCAAACTGTAAATCTAAAAGGAAGCGAACCTTTGAAGATTGCGCTTCGTGAAGATCAAAAGACACTTTCCGAAGTCGTTGTCGTTGGATACGGTACACAAAAGAAAGAGACGCTTACCGGATCCATTGCAATGGTAAGTAGCAAGGAAATATTGCAAAGTCCTACTGCTAATATCAGTAATGCTTTAGTAGGTCGTGTGCCGGGAATTTCTTCAGTGCAATCGAGCGGCGAACCGGGACATGACGCAACTACTATTCGTATCCGCGGAATATCAACGCTTAATTCCACAGGGCTTGACCCGTTGATTGTTATTGATGGAATACAATCTACATCAGCTATGTTCAATGCCTTGGATGCTAATGAAATTGAAAGTATCAGCGTATTGAAAGATGCCTCTTCTACTGCTGTTTATGGCGTACAGGGAGCAAATGGCGTTATCATTATTACCACAAAAAAAGGAGAAAGCGGAACTCCTAAAATTACTCTCAATTATCGTTACGGTATTTCTCAAATATCTTCCAAACTCAAAATGTTGGGTTCTTACGAATACGCTGTCTTCCGCAATGAAGCTATTGATAATGATAGAAATATCAGTCTTAACAGTATAAAATTCACAGACACTGAACTATGGAAATTTCGTTACAATCGTGATTATACCTCCCAAGAAGTGGATGACATGACTTTTCTGACTCAGGAGCAAAAGGAATCGCTGAAAAATGCACCCGCAATGTATTATGTAAGCCATGACTTTTTTGATGAACTTTTTGGCGGGTCTGCACCTCAACAGCAGTTTAACGTTAATGCATCGGGTGGGAGTAAAAACATTCGCTATTTTACTTCTGTAGGATATTTTTCTCAAGAAGGTATTTTCCAAAATGCTCAATATGACGGGAAAAATGCCAATTCAATGTATAACAGATATAATATCCGCACCAACATGGATGTGGATGTCTTTAAAAATCTGGAAATGTCTGTGCAATTTGGCGGACAATTTGAAAACCGTAGTGGAATTGTCGGACAAAACAATGCCACCGATGAAGGTTCGCGTCATAAACAGATGCTCGTTATGATATTGGGAGCCCCGCCTTTCAGTTCAGGTGGCATCACTTCAGATGGTAAATTGATAAGTCAACTCGTAAAAACTTCACATCCGTTCAGCGCAAAAGGGGGTGGTGGAGTCTCTCCTATTACTTATCTGTTGAATACACCCATTCTTCAAGAAACTTCATCGAATTTGAACATTAATATCGTCCTAAAACATAAGATGGATTATCTGGCAGAAGGACTTTCCGTTTCAGGAACAGTTTCTTATAACGACACCTATACAAAAGGTATCAGGAAAAGCCAAATTCTGCCGCAATATACAGCTTTCAGAAATCCGGACAATCCCAACGAGATAGTCTATATCGGCGGTATTACAGGACCTATGTCTATCAACGACAATGTTGGTAATTATAAATGGAACCAATTATACATGGAAGCCAAATTGAATTACGAACATACTTTCGACAAACATGCCGTAACAGGTATGTTGCTCTATAACGCGCGACAAACCAAATATCCGAGTTTGGAATATCATGTTCCGACATCACTTCTCGGTTTAGCGGGAAGAGCAACCTATATGTATGACAACCGTTATCTTGCAGAAGTCAATATCGGTTATAACGGCTCCGAAAACTTTCCTCCGGGTAAACGTTTTGGGTTTTTTCCTGCCTTTTCATTAGGATGGATTGTTACCAATGAATCATTCTTCCCAAAAAACGATTGGCTTTCCTGGCTGAAAATCAGAGGATCCTATGGCGAAGTCGGTAATGATAAAATAGGGGGAGAACGATTCATGTATCTTCCGCAACCCTGGAGTACAAGTAGCGGATATTATTTTGGAAATACCAATGGCTCTGTTTCCGACCCAAGATATGAAGGAACTTATGAAAGTATTATTGGAAATCCGAACGTAACTTGGGAAAGATCAAGGAAAACAGATATAGGTATTGATGTAAACTTTTTCAAAAATCAGTTAACATTTACAGGCGACTTGTTCCGAGAAAAACGCGACAATATTCTGTATTATTTGGAGAGTTCGGTTACAGCCCTCTTAGCTACAACATTGTCTCCATCCAATATCGGTAAAGTTGATAATCATGGTTTTGACCTTTCAATAAATTGGCGTCACAAGATAGGAAATTTCAATTATGGAATAGGTGCAAATGTTTCATACGCCAGAAATATTATAAAATATAAGGATGAACCTAAATATCCTTATGAATGGATGAACGAAACAGGATTTTCAGTCGGACAATACAAAGGTTACAAATACGATGGATTTTACAACAATGAAAGCGAAGCATACAATCGTCCTTATGGAACAGTTGATAATAATAAGGTACAACAGGGTGACATTCGTTATATTGACATTAATGGCGACGGGAAAATTGATAATTACGACCGGGTGCCTATAGGATATTCCAACCTGCCCCGATATGCTTTCGGCGGAAACGTTAATATGGAATACAAAGGATTCACCATTGCTTTACTCTTTACCGCTTCATCTCAAGGTTCCATGCCTATGTCGTCGTTTTATATTTTAAATCCGTTTTATCAAACAAACGGTGGCGCCCTTCAATTCCAATACGATGGACGGTGGACGCCGGAAAAAGCGGAACAAGGCATCGAGCCTGATTATCCGAGAGCATCCATGAATAACTACAGTACGCAAAACGGTGAACCGAATGATCTTTGGCTCCGTTCTTCCCAATTTATCCGCTTGAAAAATGCAGAAATAGGATATGAAATTAAGAAAAAATCGTTGAAACGACTTGGAATACCAAGCGTCAGAATCTATGTAAACGGCAATAATTTGTACACTTGGGGTTCTAAACTCATTAGCGGATACGATCCCGAACAAATGGATATCAATGGTGCTGCCGACGGATACTTATATCCTCCGACAAAAACCTTCAACATGGGAGTAAATATTCAATTTTAATTGATCAATCATGAAAAAGTATTTTTATATAATTACAATCAGTTGCAGTATTGCGTCCTTTCTCGTTTCGTGTGAAAAGGATCTGCTTAAAAAGCCTTTTGGAAGCGATTTGGATGTCGATAAAGTATTCTCTTCCGGCGAAAACGCTCTATCTGCCATATCCGAAGCTTACTACCGCAGCCTGATGTCAGGCATTACATTGAAAGGTTCCGGCGATTGGAACAGTGGATTAAGCGGAGGTACGCTTTCTCATTTATCGGGAGAATTATGCAACAACGGAGCTGCTAACTGGGTAGGAGTTGCTACTATAACGAATGGAGGTTACAGCGCCGGCAGACCAACCGACGACAACTTCGAATTTAATTATAAAGCTATCAGACAATGTTATCTGGTGATAGAAAACATAGATAAAGTTCCTGATATGAGTGTAGATGAAAAAGAACAAGTCAAAGCGGAAATGAAAACTCTGATTGCCTACCGCTACGAGGAAATGTTCAAGCGTTACGGCGGCGTACCCATTGTTGATAAATCCTTATCATTAGACGACAACATGATAATACCTCGTTCCGGTTTACAAGAAGTTTTGGATCACATAACTACACTGTGTGACGAAGTCTATTCCCTTTTACCTGATGATTATCCGGACAATTTCAAAGGAAGGGTTACAAAAGGCGTAGCGCTCGCCATCAAAGCCGAGGCGCTTATATACGCTGCACGTCCTTTGTTTAACAGCGTCACTCCTTATATGGATTTAGGAGAAAATAATAATCTGATATGTTTTGGAAATTATAGTAACCAACGTTGGTTAGAGGCAGCATCAGCTTCGTCAAAAGTGATACAATGGGCTGAAAGTCATAATTATCATATCATCAATACAGGGCAACCCTTGGATGATTACGGAACGGCCGTATCTACTCCCAATAATCCGGAAGTTATTCTTGCATACAAAAGAACAGTGGATGATATTTATTCTTGTCGCACACAGACAGGCGGCGCTCAAGGGATGAGTTATAATCTGTTAGTCCAATACATGAAAGCCGACGGAACGGAACAAACCTGGCCGGCTGAGAAAGAAGTACATCCTTATTCGGAATATTACACTAAAATACAAGAAATGGAGCCCCGTTACAAAGCCTCTGCCGGCGCCGCCGGCATTGATCCGTGGAATAATCCGAACGATGAAAGTTGGAGATCTTACGTATTATCTTCTATCCCTTCATGGTTCAATGGCGGAAATAATTGTGAATACTGCGGAAGAAGAGTGAAATTTTTTTATCACGCAGGAACTCGCACTTGGATAGAATTTCCTATCTATCGTTTAGCCGAATTTTATTTGAATATTGCGGAAGCGTCTAATGAAACAGGTAATACAGATGAAGCTTTGAGCAAACTCAACGTTATACGCGAAAGAGCCGGATTCGGACCCAATAGCATCATGGAACATGACAGGGATAAGTTGAGAAAAATCATTCAACGCGAATGGGCAGTGGAATTTTACGAAGAATGTCACCGCCTGTATGACCTCAAACATTGGAAAATAGCAGATATTGGCAATGGAATCATTGGTGGAGCGCAAAAAGGTTTCTTTTATACTTATAATAAAAGCCAACCGCCGTTTTATCCTGAAAATTACATTTCATATTCAGTACAAGAAAGATACGACGGAACATGGGCGCCATACATGTATCTTAATCCATTTCCACAGGCGGAAATAAATAAAGGGTATTTAGTACAAAATCCGGGATATTAATAAACGAAAAAAAAGAATTTTATGGCTAACTATAGATTTATCATAAAAACAATGTTGTATGCCGCAATGACATTATTGCCCTGTACAGGCATTCGTGCACAGCAAGCAGATTCCGAACAAGATACGGATACAACCGCTTTTAAGAAAAACAGGGAAATGGAACCGGGTATCTATTTCCCGATAGCAAAAGAACAATCCTCTGCTGCCGTAACGTCTGTATCAGGAGAATTATTATATAAAACTCCTACTGCAAACCTCACCAATACGCTCTATGGATTGTCAAGCGGTTTACTGGTCAGCCAAGGACAGGGTGAACCGGGACGGGATGCAGCTCAACTGACAATCCGTGGACTTGGCTCATTCAACAATGGGACCTATGCTGTTTTTGTAGATGGTTTTCAAACCACTGATTCTTATTTTCAATACATGTTGCCCTCAGAAATCGAAAGCATTTCTATTCTGAAAGATGCCGCCGCCCTCGCTCCTTTCGGAATGATTGGAGCTAATGGCATACTCTGGATAGAAACAAAAAAAGGAAAAATCGGAAAACCGAAAGTTCAGGTACAATTCCGTACAGGTATGCAACAATTGCAACACATCGACAAACCCCTGCCTTCATCCGATTACGCTATTCTGTACAATGAAGCTTTCAGCAATGATAACGGACGAATTTGGAGTCCTGTTTATTCCGTCAACGATATAAATACTTATAAAAATGGTGGAACTAATACCGATTGGTACGATGCAACATTGAAACCGACTACGCCTTTCACTTCAACTGACCTGACATTCAACGGAGGAAATGAAACCGTCCGCTATTTCATCATGTTGGGCTACGTCAATAATCAGGGGTTTTATGATGTAAAAAACGATGACACTCATGCTAACAGGCAATTGCAACAATACAACATTCGTTCAAACTTTGACTTTATTATGTTCAAAATTGTTGAAGGAAAAGTCAATCTCGGAGGACGGATTGAAGACCGGAAAAGCCCTGCATTCGATACAGGTTCTTTATGGGATATCCTGGCAAGCTATCCCAACAATATCTATCCGGTAAAAAACACAGATGGAACATGGACGGGTACAGCTGCATATCCAAATAATCCGGTTGCATCTGTCCGTGAATTAGGATATTATTCCAGCCATGATCGTTCGATGCAAGCAAATTTTTCGTTGAAAGAAAAATTAGATTTCATAACACAGGGATTGTACCTTTCCGAAGCCGCCTCTTTTAGTAATTGGACGGAGGGATCGTATAATGTTACTCGAGACTATGCCCGTTTCAATACAAACGGAATAAATGAAACGACACATAAAGATGAAAATTACGCCGTTTCAGATGATGCTGCCAAAAATCAATGGAATCGAAATCAACTTCAAATATCAGTCGGTTACGATGGACAATTCAATAAAAGCCGTATTAATTCAGCTTTTGATTACTTACAAAGTTCTTATAACGTGGATGCCGGTCAAAACGGTTTGGCGGGGAATCAAATGAAATACAATCGGCAACACATTTCCGGTCGCATCCATTATGAATACGACAATCGTTACACAGGTGAAGTCGGTTTCTCTTACAGCGGAGCGGATGATTTCGCAAAAGGGAATCGTTTCGGTTTTTATCCGGCTGTATCAGGTGCATGGATTCTGTCGAACGAGTCGTTTCTGAGACAAAATCCAATCATCGGTTTTCTGAAATTAAGAGTTTCTGCCGGGAAAACAGGTTACAATACGTTTGACGATGGACAATTTACCAGATACTTGTATCAACAATATTACACTTACAGCGGAAGTTTTCTTATGGGAAACAATGCTCCAACCAATGTCAGCGGAATCACACCTTATTATATTGCAACGCCGAAGATTTTTGCTGAAGAAAGTATGAAATATAATATAGGTGTTGATGCAAAACTATTTAAGGGTTTGGATTTTACAGCTGACGTATTTTTGGATAAACGTTCAGGCATTTTGTATCAGGATAATTTCTATCCTGCCATTATCGGTATTACACCTCCTACACAGAATGTAGGGAAAGTAATGACTTCCGGTATGGAATTAAATCCGGATTATCATGGTAGCTCCGGAAAGTTCACTTACGATATCGGTGGTAATTTAACATTTTTGAAAGATAAAATTGACTATATTCCGGAACTGACTCCTCCGTCGCCCTCTGCAGCCAAAATGGGCTATAGCATTAATCTCCCCAATGGATACAAATGTTTGGGTTTTTACGATGTGGCAGATTTCAATGCCGACGGGACACTCAAAGAAGGCATACCCATTCCTTCTTTTGGAAGCATACAACCGGGTGACCTGAAATACAAAGATGTTAACGGCGATGGAATCATAGATGAAAGAGACATTGTGAAAATCGGCAAACGAACTTATCCGAAAATATATTACGCTTTTCACTTGGAAGCCGGCTATGCAGGATTCGATTTTCGTACAATCTTTCAAGGAGTTGCAGGTAGAGATGTAAATCTTGTTAATAGTGCTTATTATGAAACTCACACTTTTGAAAACCAAACAAATACCGCTTACGAAATTGCTAAAAAACGTTGGGCGTATTATCCTGATCAAGGTATTGATACCCGTGCAATAGCCGGTTTTCCAAGGCTGACTACAGAATACAACGAAAACAACTATCTTTCATCTACTTTCTGGATAAAAAAAGGAGATTTTCTGCGTTTACGTAATATTGAAATCGGATATACTATACCGCAGCCCCTGTTGAATCGATTGAAGTTGTCAAATGTGCGTCTTTTTGTCAACGGAATGAATCTGTTTACTTTAAGTTCTCTTTTGAGAGATTATAATCTGGATCCTGAAACATTATCGGGACATCCGAGTATCAAATCATACAATATAGGTATCACTATCAATTTATAAATAGAAAGCATCATGAAGAAAAAATATTTATTCATAGCATTTGGGGTGGTAATCAATTTTATCGGTTGCAATTTCTTGGACACGAAAATAGATACGAATCTTACTCAAGAAAACATAGATTCAGACTATTCCAAATTAATATACATCGGTTATGCACCTTATACTTTTCTTAGAAACGGTTTTAATAGTATTGACGGAAATATTGATGCCGTCATATCCGATGAAGCAGAACAAACTGCAACGGCGGCTTCTTCCCAATTTTTTAATAACGGAAGTTGGGATGCCTATTACAATCCTATGGACATATATACTCCGGATTATAAAGGAATCCGCGCAGCTAACTACTTCTTGGAATATTCCGTCGACTATAAGGAAAAATTAGCCTTGAACAGAGATACGCTTTCCGATGGCGGAGCAAAGTATCACGAAGATGTTAACAATATAAGATGGATGCGCGCGGAAGTACATATACTAAGGGCATATTTTTATTTTGAATTGATCACTCGCTATGGAGGTGTTCCATTAGTTGAACAAACATTGTCAAATAGCGATAACCTGAACTTGTCTCGCACAAATTACGATGATATAGTCGATTTTATTGTTACAGAAATAGATCAAAACAAAGATCAACTACAAGATAACTGGAAAACGTACGACGTAAATCGTGACGGACGGTTTGATCGAGGAGCGGCTCTCGCTCTTAAGGCACGTGTGCTACTTTATGCTGCAAGTCCGTTACACAATGAAAACAACGATATTACCAAATGGGTAAAAGCAGCCGAAGCAGCTTATGATGTTATCAATCTGAATCGCTATACATTAAATGATAGTTATCGTGATTTATTTTTGAAAACTAACAGTGCCACAAGTAAGGAAGTAATTTGGGCTATACGCAATGGAAATTCCAACAACATGGAGTCTCAAAACTATCCCATCGGTACATCAGGCGGGCACAGTGGTGTTACTCCTTCACAGAATTTAGTCGACGCTTATGAATATCTCGGTAATCCCAATCCGACTGATCCTTATGCAAATAGAGATCCTCGTTTAGCCGCTTCCGTTGTAACAAATAACAGTACTTGGACAGGTCGTACCATCGAAATCCGGTTAGGTGGAAGAGATTCCGGAGACAATATAAATTCATCGCGTACAGGATATTACCTGAAGAAATTTTTAGTGGATAATATGGACTTGCTTCATGGAGAGACGCAGATTCATAATTGGATAGTATTCAGGTATGCTGAAATACTGCTTAATTATGCTGAAGCTATGAACGAAGCTTATGGTCCCGATGATAACAACCGATACAGTCTTACTGCTCGTGAAGCCATTAACATAGTCAGGAACAGGCTCGGCGTTAGTATGCCGCCTGTAGATGTTGCTATCGGAGACAAAACTGCAATGCGAGGAAAAATTAAGCACGAACGAAGAATCGAATTGGCGTTCGAAGGGCACCGTTATTGGGATCTCCTTCGTTGGAAAGACGCTGAGAATGAATTGAACAAACCACTTGAAGGAATCAAAGCAACAAAAAATGATGACGGCAGTTTCTCCTACGAAAAATTTAATGTGGAAAACAGGAAATTCATTGCTCCTAAAATGTATTTTTTTCCCATACCCAATAATGAAATCATAAAATCCGGTGGAACATTAGTTCAAAACCCCGGATGGTAATAATTAATTATAATTATATGAATTATGAAAAAGATAGAAATTAAAATAGGAATATTGGCAGGCTTAATATTAACAGTGGGATTGTTAATTTCCTGCGAAGAGGATGACAGCAAAAAAGAATGGGGATTTGCCAAAGTATATATGCCACAAGCCGCTTTGGCAGATGGTGGTATTACCAATAACTACCCTGTACCTTTCAACAGTTCCAATGGAACGCAGAATTACAAAATAGATTCGATAAATAACTTGATGTACATTACATTAGGGGTTTATCGCTCGGGATTGGAACCTTTGGAATCTTTTAGTGTGAAAATATTCGAAGACGATGCTGCGACCGCTTCTGCCATAGTCAATATAAACAAAGGTGTGACATTGCCGAAAGATTGTTATACAATACCTGACGAAGTTACTGTACCTGACGGCGAACGGCAGGCTATTTTCCAATTGACAGTCGATTTGAACAAGTTGATTACCGAACATGGGGAACTCGGGAAAAAACAACTTATTGCCGTTATCGGTATCTCCAATCCGAGCAAATACGAGTTGAACGAATCCTTGGCAAAAACGACGGTAATCATCGATGCTTCCAAGTTTATGCCGACTCCGCCTCCACAATACGGTCCTGAATTGATTAACGGCGGAAACTTCGAAGGTTACACGGATATTACTCAAAAATGGATGCGTATCAAGCAATTAGCAAGTACATCCGACTATAATATTGCAACTATCGACAATGGGCATTTAAAAATAACCTACCCTACTCCTGTCAGATGTGGTATGGCTGTTTGTCAAGCGGTTACATTAGAAAGCGGAAAAGAATATGCATTCTCGGCGGATTTGTCGATATCGGGACAAAGCGCTTCAGGCGGAACCTTCCAGTTCCTCACGCTTATTTCAACTACCATCCCTCCTGAAAATGGTAACCTCAGCGGTTTGGCAACATATTCTGCCAATGGAAATTTCTATGCATGGATGGGAACTTTCGCTAACAGTGGCGCAGGAAATATCTATCGTACCACTACCGGCGGGACGCTTCCAATGATAGACGGAATCCATACCAATATGAAAACGGGAATATTTGTTGCTCCCGAATCGTATGCAGGTAAGCCCGTTTACATTATTTTTGCATTTTACAGCAGCGATGCCAATGGAAACGCAGGTACTATCCTGGTGGATAATGTATCTATTAAAGAATATATTCCCGAATGAAAACAAAAACGATGTAATAAAAATATAAATAATAAATAATATAAGTTTTAATGAAACACTTCAAGCGATTATTGATGACTACCTTTTTCTTCATGGTCATATTCGGCTGTGGAGAAGGTAAAGAAAATGGAATTATTTCTCCGGCACCTGATGAAGATGGAGCAAAAAAATGGATGTTGGTTTTTGAAGACAATTTCGAAAACAAAACCGTAAATACTGCCGAATGGAGTATGTATAACAGTAGTGGACATATAGGGAATGGCCTTCGCCGCCCTGAAGCATTTTCTATCGAAAACGGCTTACTGGTTGTCACAGCCCAAATGAAAGACGGTCAACTTGTATCAGGCGGAATGGCACATAAACGAAGTTATAAATATGGACGTTTCGAATTTCGTGTTCGTACAGAAGCCGATCCCGACAACGCAACCGGCGGTGTAGTTCTTACTTGGCCTACAAATGAAAATTGGCCTACTGATGGTGAACTTGACATTTACGAAACGGGTACTGCAACTTCTCGCAATCCTTTCCATACCTTTATACATTATGGAAAAAATAACGACCAATTGCACTTTATTCACGAAGCTGATGGTAAAGAATGGCACACCATGATGTGTGAGTGGCTGCCTGACGCCATCCGCATTTATCGTGACGGAGCGGTTGTCTATACTGAAAACCAATCTGTTACTGTACCAAAAGTGGAACATCACCTTTGTATCCAGTTAGATGCCTTCAAAACATCTATGACCGGCACTGTACGTATGTACGTCGATTGGGTGAAAATATATCAACAAACAAAAGATTGATATGATAATGAAAAAAGTCGGTTGCTTCTTGTTCTTTTTGCTCATTTTCGGAGCAAAAAATAATATAAGCGTCCATGCCGAAACATACATCGGTGCACAAATCATTATTGAGCCGGGGCAATCTCCGGAGCAAATCGAAACTTGGTTCCGCCTACTTAATGAAAACGGGATGAACGTCTGCCGCATCCAAATGATTGAAAATTTTATGAAAACATCTGAAAGAGAATGGGATTTTTCATTGTTTGATTGCGCATTTAATGCTGCGGAAAAATACGGCATTAAAGTTTTTGCCACATTGTTTCCATCATCAAAAAATAATTCTGTCGGAGGATTCAAGTTTCCCGAAAGTGAAGAACAATTGACACAAATAGCCGATTATATCGGGCATTTAGTTTCTCATTTCAAAACATTTCCCGCTTTATACGCCTGGGTTCTCATCAACGAACCGGGAACAGGAGGGGTTGTCCCGCAAAATGAATTTGCCAAAAAGAAATTCGATGCATGGAAAGCCAAACAGGAAAAACCTTTGTACAACAGCAAGGATTACACTTTATTAATTAATTTTGATAATAAAAAATTTCTGGTGGATTATAATACATGGTATTTAGATTGGCTTGCCCGGGAAATAAAAAAGTACGATACAGGAAGAGAGATTCATGTAAATAATCATGCTATTTTCAGTAATATAGCCGAATATGACTTCCCTGCATGGAGAAATTTTTTGACATCCTTGGGTGGCTCGGCACATCCAAGTTGGCACTTTGGTTATTTCAATCGTTCACAATATGCAATGGCTTTGGCAGCTAATTGCGAAATCATTCGTTCCGGCGCCGGAAATCTTCCTTTCTGGATTACAGAGTTGCAGGGTGGTAATAATACTTACAGCGGTGTAAATGCTTTTTGTCCTACTGCTGAAGAAATCACACAATGGTTGTGGACAAGTATAGGGTCCGGCGCGCAAGGCATTATTTTTTGGTGTTTCAATCCACGATCTATCGGAGAAGAAGCAGGGGAATGGGCATTACTTGATTTTCAAAATATTCCATCAGACAGATTACTTGCTGCAAGAAATGTCATTCGGACGATTGATTCTCACAAGCAATTGTTCAATCAAACCAAAGCGCCGGAATCTCCTATACATATTCTTTACACAAGAGAATCGCTGTGGGCAGAAAAACAAGTTCAATATGGAAATACTTCAGACAACAATTACGAAGGAAGATTGCCGGGAGGAGTGATGAAATCTGCAACCGCTTTTTTTGAACTTTTATCTGAAAACGGTATCATAAGCGACTTAGGTGAGATTAATGAATTTGATTGGAATAAAAGTGATTACACAGGAGAGTGTGTCATCCTTTCCAACCAAATATCCATTCCCTCCCGCAATTGGAATAATTTGGAACATTTTGTACAAAATGGTGGCAAATTAATTGTCGAAGGTCTGACAGGCTTTTATGATGAGAATATGCTGAACCTTAATGCTGTCGGTACTCAGTTAAATAAACTGTTCGGAGGTGCATTGAGCGAAGTGATTTGCATTCCCGGTGATTTCAACATACTGTATGGAAATACTCAAATGCCCGTACACCTTTGGAAAAGCTACATCCATTATACCACAGGAAAACCTTTGATAAGGGAAGGCGCTAACACCCTTGCCATACGCAACCAATATGGAAAAGGAAGCGTCATTTGGCTACCTGCTTTAGCCGCTTTGGGAGCTGAACGAAGCAAAAACAAAACTCCTTTGTCAGATTTCCTTCGAACAGAATTACAGGAACAAATCCAAAAATTTTCTTTCATTTTCACAACTCATCAGGAAGGCGTAATTATGCGGACGCTCAAGACAGGTGATGGTTATGTCAGCGTTGTAATTAATAAAGATAAAAAATCTAAGAACATAGAATTAACCGGTCATTCATTTAGACCGACCGTATTATTTTCCGATTTAAATGCAAAAGTTTCGAGAAAAAATATTAATATTGCGCCGGAAGAAACAATAGTTATTTATTGGAAATAATATTGGTTTATCTCTTCTTGATAGGATAGGACAGAATAGATATTAAAAAACTAATTGTTTATAAAAGAGCTATGGATAGACGTACATTTGTAAAAAATACAGGGATGCTGGGATTAGCGGCAAGCCTCCCAAGCGCGGCTTACGGTAAAGAGCGACCAACAAAACGGTTAGTGAATCAAAATATTCCTATCAATGACAATTGGGATGTAATTGTAGTTGGTGGCGGCCCGGCCGGCTGTGCCGCTGCTATAGCTTCTGCACGCGAAGGTGCAAAAACGTTATTGTTGGAAGCAATGGGCGTACTTGGAGGTATGGGGACCGCAGGGCTGGTTCCTGCATGGACTCCATTTTCGGATGGCGAAAAGATTATTTATAAAGGGATCGCCGAAAAAGTGTTCAGGGAATCGAAAAAAGGCGTTCCGCATTTTCCCGACTCTGCGCTTGATTGGGTAGATATTAATCCCGAATATCTGAAAGTTGTCTATGATCGGCTTGTAAAAGAATCAGGAGCGCATGTATTATTTTACTCCAGAATGGCTGCTGTCAATAAAAAATCAAACGACACAATAGATTCAATATTGGTAGCAAATAAAGCGGGATTAACAGCTTTCAAATCTAAAGTATATATTGATTGCACCGGAGATGCTGACTTGTCTGCTTGGGCCGGCGCTCATGTGTTTATTGGCGACAATGAAGGGAATACTCAACTGCCATCGTTTTGTTTTTCTCTTAGCAACATTGATCCCGAAGCCTTTAAAAAAAGTCCGAAACTACATTACACCAACAAAAACAGTCCGATTTATCAAATATTAGCTTCAGGCGATTATTCGCTGATTGTTGACGATCATATCTGCAATCCGATGATATCTCCCGGAGTGGTTCAATTCAATGCCGGACATTTGCATGGGATTGATCCTCTTAATCCGGAAAGTCTTTCGGAAGCTATGTTCCGTGGAAGGGAAATGGTAGTGCAATATCATGAAGCGCTGAAAAAATTCCTTCCGGAAACGTATGGAAATTCTACTATTGCTAACACATGTTCATTGTTGAGTGTTCGCGAAAGTCGCCGTATTGAAGGTGATTATATTTTTACATTGGATGATTGGCTTAATCGCCGTCATTTTGACGACGAAATCGGACAGAATAATTACTATATTGATATTCATAAAGGCACAGTAATGAATGATGCACGGTATGAACATTATAAAAAAGGAGAAACTCACGGTATCCCTTATCGAATACTGACGCCCAAGGGTCTTGTTAATTTATTGGTAGCAGGACGTCCAATATCAACTGATCCCGAAGCATTCGGAAGCCTCAGAATACAACCTGCCTGTCTGGTCACCGGTGAAGCGGCAGGATTAGCCGGAGCCTTGGCTGCCAAACAATCCGATCACAATGTGCATAATGTAGATATTTTATTGTTACGTAAGCGATTGAAAGAAGAAGGACAGAATATTTAGATTATGAAAATAAGAAATGCACATAGAAGCATCGGTATTTTATTAATCAATTTTCTTTATTTATTCTGTGGAATAAGTGAAATCTATGCACATACATTCGGGTTTAATCACCTGACAATCAAAGATGGTTTATCAAATAGCTCCATCATTTGTATCCTACAAGATAAAAAGGGATTCATTTGGATAGGGACTTCCGACGGGTTAAATAAGTATGATGGTTATCAAATAAGTATTTACAAACATAATCCACAGAGGGAAAATTCTATCGGAGGTAATTTTATTCGTTGCTTGTATGAAGATTCCGGAAATAACTTGTGGATTGGAACGAAAGGCGGAGGCCTCAGTCGAATGGATATGACAACCGGGCGAATTACGACATTCCGGCAAACAAACCAATCCAACAGTTTAAGTTACAATGATGTATCGGGAATTGTCGAGGATAAAAACGGAAACCTATGGATTGCCGTTGATCGAGGAGGGTTAGATATGTACAATCCCTGTACCGATACATTTACAAATTATCCATTGAAATACCCATCAGGTGAATTACTTAACAATGCGCTGACAGGTATAACATTGGATAAGCACGATACTATTTGGCTTTCTTCATGGGGAGGCGGAGTTTATTGCTTCGATTTGAAATCCAAAACGTTCGGCATTCATACTCAATGGGGAAAAAATGCCCGTATTCAAAACATTTTCGACATCAAGATCGATAGTAAAGGCATTGTATGGATTGCTACGGGAGAAAATGGAATATACGCATTAGATCCGGAGAAAAATACCTGCCGGCAATACTCCTGCACAACCGCTTCAGTTCATTCCACATTTGAAGACCGTGAAGAGAACTTGTGGATCGCTACCGCTAAGGGTGGCGTTAACATTTTAGATACGAAAAGCGGTAAATTTACCTATATTGTCGCGGATAAAAACTCAAATAACGGGTTGCTTTCAGACCAGATCAATTGTATTTATCAGGATCGGAATGGAAGCGTGTGGATAGGGACTTCTGCCGGAGTTAATTTTTATAATCCACTGATTTCGCAGTTCGGTTGGATTCGTAAAGGACAAAATTATTCTATTTCCCTTTCCGATGAAGAAGTTAACGCACTTCTAAAAGATCGGCGTAATAATATCTGGGTCGGAAGCATCAATGGCATCGACAAGATAAGTTCCGATCGAAAATCCATCAAAAAGTGCATCTTTCAACCTATTGTTCAAACACAGTCATCCCATCAATTTCAATCCTTTTGCGAAGCTAAAAACGGTATTATCTGGATTGGCTCTTACGCTAAACTCCTGTTAAAATATGATCCTGCCTCAAACAGATTTTCACAAGTTGAAATCCCGTCTCCTTCCCAAATGAATGTATCTTATCGAAATGTTTACAACATTTATGAAGATTGGGATCATACGCTTTGGTTGTCAACCGAACTTGGAGCTGTCAATTACAATCCTTCAACAGGCGTTTTCACACCTTTATTCGAAAGTAAAAGAATCATTTATCCTGAAGAAAAAACTCATATCATATACAGAGACAGAGAACTTGAATTGTGGATAGGAACTGAAGCAGGATTGCGACACTATTCCCGTGATATGAAAATTATTGAAACATTTACTCAAAGTGATAGTCCGACATCCATCACCAATAATTTCATTACTGCCATTCATGAAGATTTGGAAGGAATATTTTGGATTGGTACGATGGGCGGACTTCACCGATTCGACAAAAAAGAGAAAAAATTTGAACTGATTAAACGTCCTGATATGGATTACGGAGATCCTGTTTTCGGCCTTTGTAGAGATAAAAAAGGAATCCTTTGGATGACTACAACCACAGGAATCATAAAGTTCAACCCGAAAGACAGAACTTTTTATCTCTATGATGAATCGGATGGACTTCAGAATAATGGATTTCAAAGAGGCGCTCTATTTCAGGCTGATGACGGAGAATTACTGTGTGGCGGGAAAGATGGATTCAACACTTTTTATCCTGAGAATCTGAAAATAAATGAACAAAAACCTTCGGTTGTCATCACAGATTTTCAGATATTCAACCGTTCCGTACTTCCTACCGAAAAAGGAATAATAACAAAGTTAATTAGCGAAACAAGCAAGATTAAGATCAAACATTCACAATCGGTTATTTCTTTTCAATTCGTAGCTCTAAATTTTGTATCGCCATCCAAAAACCATTACCAATACAAAATGGAAGGATTCGACCATGATTGGATATCCGCCAAACCGGGACAACGTTCCGCTACCTACACCAATCTAAATCCGGGAGAATATACTTTCTTAGTGAAAGCTGCCAACAATGACGGTATTTGGAATGAAACCCCCGCTTCATTAAATATTATCATTCAACCTCCTTTTTGGAGAACAGGATATGCTTATGTATTGTATTTAATCTTTTTATGCGGATTAATTTATCTGTTGTTTTCCTATTTCATGATTCGCGAACATGATAAGAATAATCTGAAAATCGCTATACTCGAAGCAAAACAAATCCGCGAAATCGACGACATGAAATTCAATCTATTCACAAATATATCGCACGAATTTAGGACTCCTCTTTCATTAATATTAGGACCGCTGACGCAAATTATCGAAAAAAAGAAGTACAAACCGGAAGATGAAGATTTGTATATGTTGATGTTACGTAATAGCCAACGATTGCTTCGATTGATTAATCAACTGCTGGATTTTCGCAAAATAGAAGCCGGTAAATTAGAACTGAATATGAAATACGACGATATCATCCGTTTTATTACAGATTTGACATCTACTTTCATTTTTTATGCAAAAGAAAAAAATATTCAATATATAACCACTTCGACTATTGTCAATTCGTGGGTGAATTTTGATCCCGACAAATTAGATAAGATACTTTACAATCTTATTTCAAATGCTTTTCAATACACACCGGAAGGAGGAAAAGTCGAAGTCAATTTCTCTGAAGCCATTGAAAATAATAAAAAATACATTCAAATTCAGATTTCTGATACCGGCATCGGCATTTCAAGCGAAGAAAAAGAAAAACTTTTTATGGCATTCTATCAGGGTAAACGAAGAAAAATATTGAGAGATGAAGGTTCAGGCATTGGTTTGGCTCTAACTAAAGAGTTAGTAAATCTTTATCATGGAAAAATTTATGTGGAAAGCAAAGTCGAACAAGGTACCGTTTTTACAGTATTATTGCCAATATACGAACAAAAAATAGAAAAGGAAGTATTATCCGTTTTTGATTATTCTCCCGTAATAGAACAGAACGAACCGGAATTGTTTCCGGAAACGGAAGATATCTCCGCTTCCAACCTGATATTAATCGTTGAAGATAATGCAGACATGCGTATGTACCTCGAAAGAATCCTGTCAAGCCAATTTAAAATTCTCTCTGCAAAAGATGGCGAAGAGGCTTTACGAAAAGCAACCGAACAAATTCCTGATTTGATTATCAGCGATATTATGATGCCTGTCATGGATGGTTTGGAATTACTGAAAATGTTGCGAAAAAATGAATATACCAATCATATACCCGTCATTTTACTGACAGCAAAATCTACAGAATCTTCTGTATTGGCAGGGTACAAAACAGGAGCAGATGATTATATCGTCAAACCATTTTCTGAAGAAATACTCAAAACCAGGATAGAAAATATTCTATCGTCTCGAAAGAAAATGTGGGAACAATACAAACAGTCCAAAGATATGGACGAGTATAAAGAGAAATTATCAGAAAGCCCCCAAAAACAAGCTTTCGTAAAAAAAATCAATGAAATAATTATCGAACACATTGCAGATCCGTTTTTTGGAATAGAAACTCTTGCTAATGAATTGAAAATGAGCCTCAACCAATTATTTCGCAAAATGAAGGCATTAATGGACGCAACCCCTTACAGCATAATTTTGCAGGTAAGAATGACACGTGCAGTTCAACTGATAAAAGAAGGCAATCTCAATATTTCAGAAATAGCTTTTGCCGTAGGGTATCAAGAATTATCTAACTTCAGCAGGACTTTCAAAAAATATTACAATTTGTCTCCTCGCGACTATGAGAAAAAAATGAAAAGCTGTTTCTGACACTAAGGTTTCAATCATTTCAGCCGCTTCTCCAGTTCTTCTTCGCTGAGAATAGTGAGGATACATTTTCCGTCGGGAGTATAATCCGTTCCTGAAGATGCAAAAAGATCGGCAATCAATGTTTCGGCTTCTTCTTCCGATAAAAATTTACCGTAGGGGATAGCGGCTTTTTTTGCCAGCGTTAAAGCC
>JGI20166J26741_11905584_pt1 | contig 19966 bp, 10 predicted proteins | sample TergutCu122P5_FD_26741 | JGI IMG/M metagenome (IMG submission 26741)
TGGGGCGTTGTGGAGTGTCGAGTAATAAATACAGTAGTAACAGACTTTTCGAATCACTGTAATGTAATTCTCTTCAGGACCAAGAAGTCCTTGCACTGTTCCTGAAGATGGAGGCAGTACGCTCGTACAGAAAGTGGGTAAAAGCTATGTTTGTATGGAAAGTACATATTTAGAATGATTCAGGCCGGGAGAAAAAAATTCACTATAACCTAGGTTACGGTCAGCATGAGGATGTTACAACGATTGCGAAGCGTAACCAGATGCAAGTCTAAAGGCTAATTCACACATGCCATTCCGTGGCCATGCCGCTCTCCTGCCATGCCGTGTCGCGCTAATTCACACATATTCTGAGCGCCTGCCATGCTCCGACAGTGCCGTATCCTTCATGAAAGTCCGCGTCGCAGCCGGAAAAAATCCGAACTACTAATCCAAGATTTTAACGAATCCTGTTTTGATGTCTGCTGCTACCACTGTTGACGGTCATCAGCATGGGTAGTTGTAAGGAGGATGTTATTATTGAACGTGAGCTGTATCTTCTTTCAAAAAAAGAAATGAATAAAATCGAAAATACTAGGTGCATAACGTGTTTCCAGCAAGAGAAGAGGGAAGAAAATTTGACACTCTGTTTGAACGTCTTTAAGATGAGAGTAATACATTTGTCATATATATTAGAATGATCAATTCGAACTTTGAAATTTTGAAATAATTGTTGCCCACAGACAGTCAAAAGAAGAATACACGATGAAGACCTATCATAACAATAGAAGAAAGACTGTCTTTAACTTCAAGGTTAGTTCGTAAAAATGTATAACTCTATATAACCTGCTGTCTTAATTATCATCATCAGAACAGATTAACACATCCCAAAAGGCAGTAGCATTCTGCTTAACAGCCTTCGTGAATGTCCGCTTAATAGCCGGAAGAAGCCGAATCTGTGCAAGTCGCCCACATGCCGCCGAGAGACTGCAGATGTTAACACATGCAATTCAGTGCCACTACTGTGCTGTGCCGTGGCCCCGAAAAGTCGCTTTCCAAGCGGCATGGTCGGAGCACGGCAGGGAAACGGCATAGGAGCGGCGTTGCATGTGTGAGACAAACACGGTCGATTGTGTAAATCATATGGGAACGACACATTCTAAATCTTGGGCGACACGGCATAAAATGTGTGAAGTAGCCTTGATTGGTTCAATTCCCAAACGGAAGATGTAGTGGTCTTATATGGGAATTTGAGGCACTTATTTTCAAGTCGTATTGAATTTCATTATTTTATTTACTAGCATAACTAGCATAGCATTGGTTTAATCTATTAGCATGGACTATGTGAAAGCATGTTGTACGGCTAATCAGTTATTACCCCTGAAGACCGATGTGTTTACGATCTGTATTCTGGCATTGGGAGGAAATTCCTGGTGAATTTATGTAATATGTTTGGACGCCAGCTACCATTATAGAGAGCAAGTTGGCTTATTAATTTCATCCATTCGTCGTGTGGAAAATGTAGCTACTGAGTTATATGGATTGATCTTGTACGGGGGCCAAAAGGGCTAATCTCCTGATTTTATGAACACAATGCAGTTGATAAATTGTAGCAGATAAAGCCTCTAGCTTTTCGAATGTTATGGGTGAGGTTGTGTTGCTTTTGCTGTTTGGCGTATTTTTATTAACAACAGAAAGGGAAAACGGATGGAGGTAAGAAATAAGTGTTAGTTGATGTGAGTAAATAGAATTTCAGTGCTTATATAAAACAGCTGGAGCAGAAGGAATGCTGGCCACTAGCTTCAGATGTAACCAGAAGATATCTGGGTTAAACACGTGGCGGGACTTATGTACAATAAAAACAAACACCATGTATTACTGTATGTTTTAACTTAATGACCCTTTCACTTTTTTATCTTTCTTTGCAGCTTTTCCTTTCTCAACAAGCCTGCCAAACTTCTAAGCTTCTACGTTTTTTGTTTGTAATTTTCGTCTTATACTCTAGAATATGCATATTTTTATGCGCAATGTTCTGCGCGTGTCTAAATGTTGGCATTTCCTTCATTAATACGAGTCAGTTCGTAAATTCTTAAATTTTAAAATGCGAGGAAAATTGTTAATAAATTCAAGACACTCGGCATATCTGCTGGTGTTCTGATGGTTCTTGTAAAGAATGCAGTCAATCCTGTGTTTGAGATAGAACTTTACCTAAGGGACATGTGTAATAAATGTGTAATTAAGAACGGAATGCAAAACGTTTTCATGTTTTTATACAAATTTCATTCCAACAAATAACGCTGGCGATTGCCACACAAGTACGAAAGCATTCATGTATTAGTGTCTGTCATTTTCTTCGGATTTTAACCAAAATTGAAATGTATCGACACGTTTTAGAAGAACTCGATAATACAAAATTTCCTGAAAATATATTCTGCGGGTCTCCATCAAAGAGAAATACACGTTTCTTAAGTTCTGATTAAATTACTTAGTCACGATAATTGAACGCCAACTACACTGAGCTATGTGAATTGACTCAACTAAGTGGTATTTCCGCCGATCCCACTGTCCTCGCTATCTGAGGCGTGTTTCTGGGGCCACTTGCTTGCTGGGATTGTGGGTTTCAATCCTGCTGGGGTCATGGATGTCTCTTGTGAGTGTTTGCGTTGTCAGGTACAGATCTCAGCGTCGGGCTAATCACTTGTCTAGAATAGTTCCTACCGAGTGTGGTGTTTCTGAATGTGTTCGTGGAACATTGATAATGAGGAGGCCTTGTCTGTCTAGGGGCTGTTGCACCATGGGGAAAAAGTGGTGTTTCCAGTGGTTTATAACAGTTATCAAATAGGAATTAAGGTATAAAACTTAACATACTATAAATCGTCAATATTTAATCTCGTATTTTTCAACCCGTTTATGTTAAAACATACGAAATGAATACCTGTAAGTAAATAAAACATAAATATATTAATAATATTTTGTTCAGTGCTAAATGAATATTTATTTAAATATTTGGTAATCTGACATTTATATGCGGATATTACTGATTTTTATTATATATTTACACGTCAATTTTCATCAGAGAAATTAATGTTTTCCTTTTATTATTGTAAGCACCTTATTAGTAATTCAAAAGATTTAACTTATGCTTTTGCAGCACTGCGAAAGGATGATACGTATTTGAAAAAAGTGAGCCGAAAAGCAAACATTTTAAATCTCGATAACTATAATGTTGGTGTACTGCATTACTGAAGTTTTCCAGTATGTTTGGATTTCCAAACGACGGCAATAGTAGAAGGCATACCGAACACACTGGACTAATGTAATGGAAGATTATTCAATTTATAAAAGTAGGAGCAAGATTTACACAAAGGTGATATAGTATAAGTAGAGGCAATACCTTTTGTGTACTTTCTTATCCTTCTTTGTAATTTGGACATCAGGGGTGAAGATCTCGGCACTAATATCATCCATGGTTACCGAAGTTTTTGTGGAATTCCGCAGTCTGTGAAGGAAATTTTCCGTGATTACCTGAACACGGCATGGATATTTCCTCGCAGACACTTCACAAATAATCATTAATCGATAATAATAAATAACCTGACTTTTAAACACCTCCATTAGACTGATTGATTTAACTTTGAAAGGTTTGATGGCGATGCATTTTCAGAATATGTGGCATCATTACCCTGTAATTCCATAAGCATGTTAGTCCGAAACTTTGGAATTCAGAGTACAGAGCCTCACAACCCACGAGTCAGTAATCTGAAGAACAGAAGTTGGTCAAGCGGTAAGGAGTTTTATCAGTCAACATTGCCAGGATGTGTTGAGATTTAAACTTTTGAGAACAGAGCTAAATCGTTAAAATTCACTAACTGTATAGAATTCCAAATTTTCACGGCGGGTGTACGGATGGCGGCATTAAGGAGTTTTGCACTGTTTAGTGCCATGTATTTGGTTGATGTGGATACTAGGAAGGACGTTACTTTGGAACATCGAAAGTGACGCCTTGTTTTACACGGTGTAAAAACCCAGAAGGTTATAATTTCCACTAAACCTATTAAGTTGGAGTGCTGAAGTTTCCGGTAGTGAACAAATAAGTTATCATTACGGATTGTTTCTACTTCGCTGCACGTGTTGTTTGAAGGCAGCTTGTTGGTTAGGAAGAGCCGTGCGCTGGCTGCTAGTGAACGATTCGTGTAAAACACAGTCCATGTTTCCTACGAGTGGAAATCCGTGTAATCAGGCGGGAGAGCTGATTACAAGAACTGTCATGGAAGTTTCTCGACCTTGAGGTTACTGACAAATGATCAGGATAATTCAAGGTGGTGAAATGGGCGAGACGTGCAACTGGAAGGGAAGAGTTTTAAAATAATCAAAATTAAAGCAATAGGTGCTGCGACAAACAAATTACCCCACCTCCCACACACAGATGTAAATCTTATTTATGAATGGGCGGCCTCTTGAAAAAACGTTTTCAAGAATTATGGAAGAAATGTGATTTAACAGGGGTGTCCGTGAACACCCAGTCAAGAGAGCGGTGCTACGGACTTCGATAACTTTCAGGGACGAACTTGAGGTACAAGGTCTGATATGTCCTTCGGTTCCTCTTTCTGTCTCTCTCCCTCTCTGTTGGATTATTAAAAAAGGACGAACGTTTTTTATGTTAGATATTCCGTTGTGTTTAAAAAGAAAAAATCTGTCACATTACATGCCATGCAGGCACAGAGGGGAGGTAGGGGTATAGCTCTATCCATACTCAAACCTGGCACTAGAAGGTGGTGGGTGGCAGGCGCCACGCCCCAGCCGCTTTACCCCCGAGAAAGAGACCCGTTACTCATTGTACCGAAGGCTTGCTGAGCCTTTGGAGCCGGTCTGGATGGGCCCGAAATTATCTCGCCACGGCCGCGATTCAAACCCCGGACCGTCCAGCTCGCAGTGATTCGCTATACCGTCTACGCTATGTCGGCCACCTCACTTGAGTTTATACGTAAGGATAAAACTGGTATCGTAAAGTACAGCATCTCCAACACTTGCTTAAGTTGTTACCAGTTTCACGCTATTCAGACTGTACTTAAAGTGCCTGGGGAGTTTTTTTTTCACCAAAACGACAAAAATAGTTCGTGTAAACGTGTGTCCGGAAATGAGTGGTTTTTGAGTTCAACGAAAGTAGTCATTACATTCAACAATAAATACCTTAACTATCTTTTATTTTACTTACAACTGGCATAGTGCATTCGAAATACACGTTCCCATTTTAGTTGTTTAGTTCTTTTTGTTTGCCAAGTCCCAGTTCACAACAAATACACAGAATGTCCTCCACCTCGATAAATGCGCGCATGGACACGTCTGATCATGGACTTTCAAAACATTTCAAAGGTCATGGGGCGATTGCGAATGGTTTAATGGGCATAAAAATGCGTTCGTGAAGTGTCTGTCCCTCTGTTTGCAATTGGAGCTGAATACGCTTGAGCTGTAAGTTTCCCTACAGATAAAAATCTAGGACTGAGGTCGGATGAACGTGGAGCTGCAACTCAATAACTTAAGTGGTTGCGGGCGTATATTGATATGAAATCTTTTGTCATTTGGAGGGAGGAAACTTATTTCCGAAATCTGTTAAGCATGTTAGATACACACAGTATAACGTTAAGTCCTGAATGAATGGATAAGACCTTCCTATATATACATACAGAATATACCATATTAGTACTATATGTCAGACTATGACAGGTCTTGAAAGGATACGTCAGCATATGACCTCACAAGTATGTACAAAGCCCCTCCTCCAAGAATTTCAATAGAGGACTGTCTAACGCAATAAGACAAGTATTCTGTTAAACATTGTCTTGTTAATAAATATTAGAATTTAAAAATTCGGCACGCAAACCTACATGTAAACCAACAATATTTGATTTATATCAGTATGTTCACTATATAAATACTTTACTATTTTTACCACGTACTTATTTACTTACTCCATGGATCAGAGTCCTTCTTGAGAAGTTAACCGGTTCTCAGCTTGTCAAGAAATTTCCCGCATTTTATGGAAACGGAAGATTCATTACCGCATTTACAAGTGCCCGCCACATGTCCCTATCCTGAGCCAGATCAATCCAGTCCGTGCCCCCACATCCCACTTCCTGAAGATCCAGCGAAATGTTATCCTCCCAGCTACGTTCGCCTGGGTCTTCCAAGTGGTCTTTTTCCCTTAGGTTTCCCCATCAAAACCCTGTATACACCTCTCTTCTCTCCCATACGTGCTACATGCCCGTCAATCTCATTATTATCGATTTTATCACCCGAACAATATTGAGTGAGGCGTACAGATCATTGAGTTCCTCATTATGTAGTTTTCTCCACTCCCCTGTTACCTTGTCCCTCCTAGGCCCAAATATTCTCCTCAGCACCCTATTCTCAAGCAGCCTCAGCCTACGTTCCTCCCTCAATGTGAGCCACCAAGTTTCATACCCATACAAAACAACAGGCAAAATTATATTTCTGTAAATCTTAATCTTTTTATTTTCGGATATTAAACTAGTAGACAAAAGCCTCTGCACCGAATTCTGCTGCTTCTACTGCTGCTACTACTACTACTACTACTACTACTACTACTACTACCGCTACTACTACTACTACTACTACTACTACTACTAATAATAATAATAATAATTTAATTCAGTTCTTTGTTATTTACGTGCAGTCACAACAGCTACAAGTCCAATTACAGAGACAGCACAGGAACAAAAGCAAAATACAAAAATACACTTAGCAAAAGAAAACACGTATTAATGAGGTAACAAAAAATTTACGGAGAATAACAGCATAAATGACATAATAATTGCTAAATAAAATTTGTGAAATGAATCATTTTTCGAAATGTTTAGATACGCCTTATCTTTGCCTTTGTTACAACTGGAAGATGTAGCTAATAACAAGGAAATTTGTGTTACTGTATTAGTACAGTTATGCTAGACTGGAATTTCTTGATCCATGGTTAAATGAATTGATTTCAACATCTAATAGTTTTATTAACCCTCTGGCTCCGGAATTAAATTTCCGGTGCAATCTACAAAATCCCGGATATTAATTACAATTCTTGATACAAACTGTTACCAAAAAAAAAAAAAAGAAGAAGAAGAAGAAGAAGAAGAAGAAGAGAGAGATCGAGAGAGAAAGAAAGGAAAAGCAAAAGGGCAAAACGCAATAGGGTTCTTCAACAATGGCCATAATTGGTCGACGCATAACCTGTGTCGTACGGGAATTGAACCTAGCATCCCGCGACGCCGCATAGGCGTCTTACGACGCCCAAGGATTAAATACTTTTATACAACTCAGAATATGAGCTGTTATATGTGTCTGTAAATTATACACATGAAGTAGGACGTCTTGGCATAATGCTTTGTGACGTTGCCTGTTCATGACACGGAACCAAGGCGTCGCGTGCCGGCGGCCCTGGCAGTTAGAGGGCGACGTTGACGATGATCTCATCTAGTCATAATTTGCAATTTGGCAAAGACAGTGCGTCTTAGGTTGTCCTCACTGAGTATTATTTTTAGTGACAGAATTAAAAGCGTGAATAACAATGTTTGTGGAGTGCTGTAGAAATTTTAACGGGGCCTGGAGTAGCGTAGTGGTTAAGGCGCTGCGCAACTAGTCGGACGGTTCCGGGATCGATTCCCGGTGGTGTCACTGGATTTTTCAGTGACATATTCCTTCCGACCGGACCATGGTCCTGGGATCGACTCAACCCCCAGTGAAAATCAGTACAAGGAACATTTTCTGGGGGTAAAGGCGACCGGTGCGTGAGGCTGACAACCTCACCACCTTCATGTGCCGAATGTCATGAAATCTGGGAGCCTAAACCGCCTGGAACCCTCTGGGCCACACCGGCCTGCTACGGGACTGCTTTACCTTGTGGAAAATTTAACATCGCCTAAACTTAGTCCACTCTTCTCCTAAAAACGTACATCGTTATTTTCAGGCGACGTTTTCTTATCAATCGCAATTTTCAATAAGCTGAAGTTACTTTGTTTATCTTTGTGTGTGTGTGTGTGTGTGTGTGTGTGTGTGTGACTTTCTTTCTGTTACTCATTTTATGGGCGCATGGCTCCATCTGTCAGTGGAAGTTATTTGTTGTATTTGTTCTTTGCTTATTTAAAGACTGTCAGTATTTAAGACTCTGTAGGGTCGAAGAGGGCTACAGTAAAAGCGAAAGTTGAAACCGTGTGTTAGTAGTGGCCTAATTTGATGTACTACATCGGAATTTTGTCAGAAGTGCTAAACAAAAGCTATAAATATTTAATTAGGATCGACAGTTGCCGAGGTGGGGATCCAAACCTGGACCTTCCGTATAAGAATAAGAGATTATAACAACTCATCCGCAACACTTAGTTACGCGGAGTGTGGGGTCAGGATAGTAAACAAGTGATGGCATGATTCTTAGTACCTAACAGGAGGTCGAAAGTTCAAATGAGAGAGGAAACAATCTGACATGGATGGAAGTTTCATTGGTATTCTTAAGGTGTTTAAAAGGGGGTGCTGTGAGGGGCGGGACTGTTGGCACGCTAGGGGAAAATAAGAACTGGAAGGTCTGAAAGTTGTGTGTAACACTTAGGGGTCCTGGTTTCAGATCGAGCCCTAGAGATCGGCTGCCTGACTGAAGCTTCTGTCTTCAGGCGAATTTCTGAGTGGAGTGAATAGTCTAGACAAGTCCGAGTAGGTAACCATGTAACTGCCTTATGTCGATCCGATCTGACAGCAAGAGCGTTCGACTATACCTTGATAGTGAGCGCTCGTAAAATTCTCACTGCAGTACTGCTAAAATAGGCCATGACCATTCCATCTATATCGTTTTTCTGTTATACGTTATACAATTTTAAGATCTTAAAACTTCGCTAGCAGAAGTGCACATTTCTCGGGCGCTTGGTCGCCGTGGCGACCATCTCTTTACAGTGGAAACTGATATTTGTGGATCCCCAGTATGAAATTTGTTTCATGTCACCCTTCTGGCCTCTAGGATTTTAAAATGGTTCTTAGATTTTTGGAAAATTGTGCACCTGTTTGTTAAGCAGTCAAAGTGTAAGTTGGCCTAGATTAGTAATCAAAATAACCAATTCCTCGGCACAGTCCTTTTTTAATGGTTTAATTAGCGACGTCAATTGCTAAGTTTGCTTAGTATCGGTAGCCCTTCGTGAGAAGCTAGTCCGTGACTTCTTTATTACTTTTACATGTACCCACCGCCGGTGTCTGTTCTGAGCCAGTTCAGTCCGTCACACACAGTCACATCCTATATATTTATGCACCGTTTTAATATTAGCTTCCAATGTACTCTGAGGTGTTCTAAGTTATCTCTTTCCTGCACATTTTCCACCGTAGACCTGTATAACCTCGTCGTAGGTATCTGGGAATTAACAATTATGAAGCACTTCACTGTGCGCGTTTCTTTAATCTGCTGTCCCTTAAGACGAATATTCGCCTCAGCACCATGTTCCCAAACACTTAATAATTTAAATAAATAAATAAACAAATACATATATAAATGCCTGAGACCCTCACTCTTCTGAGAAGTTACGCAGCGTAGATTTGTAGTTAGTTACAGAAGTTTCGGTATAACCTTTGGGTCTCATTTTTAAGAGTCAAGCAGTCCAAGACACTTGAAGATCAGACTAGTAAGATGTTCCGCAACGCCTGCGTAACATCCCAGAAGTGCAGTCTCATTTACACCGCGACGGAAGACTGAAACCATGAATAAATGACAGCTATGTCTCCTGTGTCTGTAGAAAAACAAGCGCTGAAATACAGGTGTTTGAAGTTTGTATCGTGTTATTTTGTACGCCATGGACAATGTCGATATAGGATTTTCGTTATCCAATGTGAGGCTTGTCACAGTAACGTGTACGGTATCACCTGTAGTGTTGTGCGCATGTGCAGACTGTGAGGTATGACAAAAGCAAGTGAACGTCGTGCAGTGTGGAGGCAGACTGAAGTGACAGTAGGGCTTTGAACTTTCTTCGTGGAGTGGCAGCAGTTGAGTTGGTGGGGAGTACAAAATAACGCGGGGGTTAAGAGAATCAAAGGGTGGAATAGATATCCTGTGGGCGAAGAAAGACAGAAGGGCTTAACCCTTCTGCTTTACTATTTTCCATCGCGAAAGACGTTCAGTCCTGTGAGATCAGAAGATAGTTGGCGGGAGGAAGTGAGAATTAGTTACGTGCAAACTAACCGGAACAGCTGGTTGTCGCACAGCCCGTCACGATATTCTCCATATTTTATACGAATCGAATATTCGTTACCGTGTACATGAGATCCCGCAAATGGATCCTACGGCGAGCTATATCAGTGTAACCCACCTCTCAGCATCCTTCTTACCCATTGTTCCTTTATTACCCTGAAGTATCCTCCCTTTAGTTTTTTTTTCGGCTAAAATCTTGTTTGCATCTTCCGTTCCTTCAATGTGTGCTAAGTGATTGACCCATCTCATCCTTCTTTATTTGGTGACCCCAGCAGGTCTAATATGTGGTGGACGTTGTATTGATGGTTATACAATAGAGCATGATTTGGATTGAATGTATATACATCTGTGTGTGTGTAATGTCTTTCTCAAGGAATTTCCAGAGAAGCAGGTGCTGCACTATTTACACAGGCGCCAGCCCTGTATTCGAAAATGTACCATCTGAAGAATAAGGTCGTAGTTTAATTTCAAATTTTAACATAATGCGGATCAGAGCTAGGAAGGAAGGAGGAACGATAGAAAGGCAAGGGTGGAACAATAACAAGATTGTGATGGATCTGGGCAGGACAGAAATTGTACTCAGTTGTCTTTCCACGATTGTTTGCGCGTGAAATTAACATTTTTATGTGAGAGGGTATTGTTAGTGTATTTTTAGTGTATTCAGATCACAGAAGATGAGACTGGCAGGGAATTTGGCACATATGGCGAGACGATAAATTCCAGCGGCGTTTGGTAAATTCGCTTGAAAGAAAGATACCACTTGGAACAGCTTGGCTTTAGAATTTGCGGCTGATATTAAATTGCATCTTAAGGAGATAGGATGGCAGGGTGTGGGCTGAAGTCATCTAGCTCAGGATAGGAACAAGTGGCGCGCTGGCGTGAGCACGTTAATGAATATTTATGTTCCATAAGAACCGAAAAATTTCTTGCTTAGCCGAGAAACTGTTATGTTTTCAAGAAGGACTGCTCTGTGGAGTCATTTAAGAATCTGAAGACGTTCTTATGAAGAATGGAGCAGCCAGCCTAATTGGAGGGCAGCGTTGGTCGCCAGACTAGCAGAATGACGTCGCAGAATCTCCTCATTGACCCAGAATTCACATGGTTGACACACTGCACAGCGAACCGGTGACATTCTGACAGGGGGCAATATGTCCTGTTTCTCCCACGCGCTGTGATCTTGGATCCATTGAGGCCGCGCTCTTCAGCATAATCTCAATAAATATATTTCAAACAGTTGCGATGTGGAGCCTGCATTTTTATATATCCGGTCTTGTGCAAGAAGTATTTACGGCACGACTGAAGTTCAGCATGGGCTCCAGCTGTGCAGCAAATCACACGTGCACACGGCATCTCCTAGCAGCAGCAGAGTGCATCTAGATTACAGCCCCCTAGCTTATATCCCTTCGAAATTTAAACACAGAAGTTTTACTAATCCGGTCTTCCCCTGAGGGTAATTACGAAATACAGGTTGCTTAATAGAATGAACGGTGCTACTACCAAGAGATAGTATTTTCTTGGAAATAATGAAGCTGAAATACCGCCCGAATCTTGCCTCTCGACTGCTTCAAAACAACACTTTGTTTCCCATACCTGGTGTGGCGTACCCACCTGTAACTATCACAAGGACGTGTTACTTGAGGTCAGAGTAAAGATATTACTTCTAGTCTTAGGTCTGCATACTTATTAATTAATTTATTAATTAATTTATTTATTTATTTGCGTAACTTAATGGAGCATTTACACTGTGTTGTAAATAACGTAATCATTATGGATGATGACGCCATGTTGTAATACCCTGTATTGCTGTGTTTTGGCAGAACGGATCAGTACACCCCGCTGGCAGAATTCAGTGTATGCAATCCCGTCTGACTCACTAGTAGTACTAACGTAAATTTTACTCGTAACTTGTTACAATTCTTTGTTAATTTCAATTGCTACACCGGTCTTCTGGACTACACTATAAGATGGAACATAGTCTTTTTTCGAGAAGGTAAGAGTTGCTTATCTGATTAACATGATCCCCGGCCTTTATCCAATACATATGTTTATTGATGTCTTCAGAAGGGCCCGCCGCTGGGTCTGGTACTGAGCCCAATGGAACCAATGCACACTTATATCCTGTTTGTTTAAGATACTTTCTGATATTATTGTTCTTTTAGGCTTGGATTCCCTAAGGAGGCTCCTTCGTTTATGATAAGTTTGCCATTGTTGAACCGGCGCAACTGAAGAACCACCACAACATTTCAAATACTGTTGATAGCACATGAGTGTTCAGGGTTGCGGGAGCAGCAATTAGTGACATGTCACCTTGTTCAATGTTTAGAGTTCGGTACATAAAAAGGGCACTAAGCAGATCGGCTATAGAAGTTTTCGACCTTTCACTTCATATTTTTGGCTTATGCATCAACGTTTATCATCATCATCATCATCATCACCATCATCACAGAAAGTAAGATATATATATATATATATATATATATATATATATACAGCATAAGTGTACTGTACCGCCTTTCTTGTTATTTAGTTTCCATGGAAATTCAGTGCTTCGAAAACACAAAAACTGCGGAGTTGCTATGGAAGAACCACCACAGGACTCTGCGAAAGAGATGCTGTACCGTTCTTGGAACCGTGCATTCTGTTTCAGACTGCCAGTACTGTTCATATTCTTCCGGCTTTTAAGCATTCTACACCTGTGTTTACGTATTAGTCTATAATTATGTGCAATTAGCACGGGGCTGCAGGTGAAATTCTCGTATTCATGGAAGCCACTTGGGGAATTCATTTTCAGCTTCTATTGTAAGTTGCCAGAAGTTGTTCAATAGGAATGTGGAAGCCTGAGAACATGCAGGGAGTTCTCGAAGCCGTTTGAAATGGTGATGTTGGTTTAAAAGCGGCGTCGCTTGCATATCCTTCTCGAAAAGGTGCCTGAAGAAACAATTATAGATGGGAAGAATTATTTTGCATTGAAAAACATTCAAATTATTTTAGAAGGGTTATTGGTTGATATTTTTTTACAACTGGAACAATACATGTTTTTTACAACCATCAGTGATTTATGCAGCCTGGCATTTGAATGTGCCGATTTAAATCAATTTTCTCACACACCCAATGAAGTTAGAGATTGCTGGAAGGAAACGGTACTGTGGGTTTTACGAGACACATCCATAACAAAGTTTGAGGCAGTCGCATGCTAAGTGGAGGCCAGGAGAGCAAGTTACACTAAGGACAGAGAAAGTGAATTCTTCAATTGCTGGAAATAATATTTGAATGTACATTTAATGCTACTAGAATCTGTGTGTATGACGCAGATGAAACTGCCTTAAATAAATTTAAAAACATAGCAAACTGATACGGAGGAATTTGGTCATTATGAAGAACAAAGAGAGGAATTAATACAACAGCTGTCTATTGTGTCAGCTGACTGCTGTGCATCTCCTTTGCTGATGTAAAAAACGGCAAGTGCATTTGAAAACTTCAAACGTTTGTACACTGGCCAGATTTATTTGTTGGCATTTAGTTCGGAGAGTAGTTATTACTGCACGTATAAAAGTATATTTTCTTCGATTATGTTTACGGACCATTGGTGTTAAGAGCGCGGTCAATTCATGGAACTCTGTTGCTATGATTGGACCAAATACAAGGTTAAATAAAGTATTGTTTTCGAAAAGTTATCGAAGAGTTAGATTTGCGAAATTTGTTCGAGTGATAGAGAACTGAGTAAGGTATTTAAAGTAATATTTGTTATTGTTCTCTGCGCCAAACCTTTCTTTATTATTGTCGATAATGCTTCCCAAGTCCTTCGAAGGTAACCTTACTGTATAATTTGTGATCAAAGCTGTTGTAAACATCTGTACATTCTCTCAAGCCTGCCGCATGCGTGTACTAAGTCCATCTGTTCCTGTTGGTTTGATCACCCTAAAAGTATGGGTGTGGAATAGGACCAGAGAAATTGTGGCACGTTTACGTGGTTTGAAACCGAATTGGGGAAAAAGAGGCAGACGTTACCTAAGACGTAATTTGCTTCGTGGATGAGTGGCAAGATTGCAACGAAACCCGTTTCAATAAAAGTTCTGACCATACCAATCTAATTAACTAAATTTTTGGAGCAAAGTTTTTCTGGGGAGGTCAATATTTGCTTAGCTCCGGAAGAAATTCTTGTGCTATGGAACCCGAAGTTTTATAACCGTGATCATTGTTTCCTCTCCTGAGCCAGGTGAATTCAGTTCATACCCTCCCATACAGTTTTTCTACGATCCATTTTAAAATTACCCTTTCCCTTATTTCTAGGTCTGTCCTGTCAGTAAACCGACTGTCACACCGCCAGAGTTTTTGTATGTAGTTCTTAACAAGTACACTGTTTTAGAATACTGCTGATTCGCTTTTTGAATTGTGATGCAAATTTCCAGCGATATTTAGTCGAAATAGCTCTGTAGGTTTAGTGACTTAGCCGCAGACTATACAACGAAGGAGTAGAGGTTTGGTGGCCGGCTTGGGCCAGAGGCTTGTCTGCTTTCTGCAGCGCCCAATTAGGCTCTGGGAACTACCCACTGTTTAACGGGTTCTATTACCTTGGTGGTAAAGCGGCCGGGGTATGGAACTGACAGCTGACATCCATGTAGCACCGAGGCAAAGCATAAATGGACGTAGTCCATTTTTCCATAAGCCTGGATGCCATGGTGCTTAACTAAGGAGGGGAAAAAATAAAGTTTTTACCTCCCATTGATATTAGAAACAATTTGAAATCTCTGTTGAAATCGTGTACCGGTCGTCAGGATCATTGAATGGATAGTTTTTGCTCTGTTGTTACTTCCTCTGTCATATTGGTATGTAAAATCCATTCTACTGACCGACATCGTTCTGATTCTCAACCCCTCCCCCAACTTTTGACTCCGCCCAGACAGCTTCCGAAAACAGCTTGGGCACAACAGACAAACGGATATGATCCAGTGATCATCCCATCTCCAGAGCCGCACCCGTAGTCTTGTTCTGCCTGGTCGCGCTAGTTCACTGCACGCCTTGCCTATGCAGCACTGATTGCATTAGGTGCACATCGCACACTGGCAACATTCCATCACTCGCGCGCTGTACCAGGCAACAGACCACATACGACGTTCTGCGTTACTCCTACGGCTGCAGTATGCAAATGTGAGGAATTTCTTAAACGAGTTACTTTCGACTGTGATTATCTGGACCTAATTTAGGATTTAGGAAGGTGCTGCCTCCATCTTCACGATATTTTGACGGATTGTTACAGATAGTGTGAAGGAACTCGTTTCCTACATCTTCAGTACAACCTGGCAGGTTACTGACATTTTTCCGAAGGATACTACTATCTTCATTTTCAGTATCGCCTAATCTGGTAGTTGGTTACTGAGGACTGGGATGGGTCTGCGGCCTTTATCTTCAGACTGGGAAAGGACTGGAGAATAATAATAAAGCGGATCTTAAGTAGATACTGTGATTTGGATTGGACTGAAGGCGGTCTTTCAGAATAGGGCCCAGTGGCGGGCTCTTGTGAATACTGTAAGGAACTTTTGGTTTCTGGATGCATGTCTAGTCGAGTCCAATTGGGCGTTTCGGCAGGCTTCCAATTGACACACGAGCCAATGTAGAACTCCTTGTACTGCCGGTGAAACCGCAGAATTCAACCAGGTACAGTTTCGGCACTTCACATGAAGGGAATGAGAAGACCACGGAAAACATCCGTCTGGATAGTCGGTGTCGGATCAAGGTTCAAATCACAGACCTCCCGAAAGTAAGTCAGAAGTCTTTCTGCTCGTACCAGCTTGTTCATATACAAGGGTACAGAACTGGCAGTGTTATGAATAACACGGGCTAGTGCAGTCCGCGTATGTAAAGAAGAAATAAAAAGTGGATGTTCAGTATTCGGTTGGAATCCTGTGCTTGCTGGTACCAGCAATCGCACGAGGTGGCGACGTCTTGAATGCTGTCAGAAAAATTCAGAAAGCCTTGCGCTCTGTCACCGATCTGTCGTTTTGCTCCAACTAAATATGAGTTTCACAGTTGAATGTAATTGCAGACATTCGGAATCACAAAGAGAAGAAATGGAGCAAATCACGCATTAGCTGCAGATTCTTGTTTCACATTCTTCATGTATTAACATGCCTTTTGGCAGAATTCCAGTGAGGGTACTAATGTCTTATTTCCGTGAACTGAGCGTGTTTATTTAATGACACGTCTTGGTATATCCGTACTTGACAAAGGCAATGTGAAATACAGTGTTTTAAAATGAAATAAATTACATTTGTAGTGTGTCTCTTCCGTTACATAAAGTTTGTATTCGGACAGTAATCCAAATTCTGTCGTTTATACTATAAACAGTGTTTCTCAACCGCCGGCCCGTGGCCCGGCACCGGGCCCTGGCATCAATTGCACCGGGCCGCGAGATGTTCTCCTGGAATTTGTCATTTTAGTTTTCTAAGCATTTTTCATGGATAAATATTCTATAGTGGAAATATTCTGAGGAGAATAATATTCTTGAATGTGTCGAAAAGCTCAGACCCAGAACGCCTAAATATCATCTGTGTAGCAAATGTCAGTGACCAAAATTTCATTAGTCCAGTGATTGATAAATAATTTAAATGTAATTTTATATTTGTCAACATTCCACACCGTATACATAAGTGTAATAATACTCTTTATGATTATGCCATAATTAATTAATTATTAATAATTATGTTAGTTTAATGTATGAACTTAAAAAAAATTGGAAATGTATTTACGAGTAAATCTGCTGGGACCGGGGCCTCGTCCTATAAAAAAAGAATTTATCGGGCCGCGGTTTCACAAAGGTTGAGAAACATTGGTTTATAGTCACTACTTGCAGCACATTGCCGATGTGGTTTCAGTAAACCTTCAAAGCATGAAAAGGTGAATACGTACCGCCTTCTTGTACATAAAAGCTGTGCATTTTGCCATAGAATGTATTCACATATTTTGTAAAAGTACTAACAACAAAATATTTACTTACTTAAACAACATTAGCCCCTTGGTCTTTGTGATGGAGACACAGCATTTTCTGTTAGGTAAGAACTAAATTTTTTTATGTCATTTTGATATGAGCACTTAAGCATGCATCTCATATACACACACATATATATATATATATATATATGAAACTCAGTTCCTGTCTTACGGAAAACACTGCTTTTACCTTTTGAAAACAAAATATTGGACAAAATACAAGCTGTGTATTTTGTGAATCATACGAAACAAATACACGCTGGACGAAATGCAGAGATTTTACTACTAAAGCAGGCGGTAACGACAGTACTGACAGTAACTTGGCTTGATCACTTTATGATAAAACCATCCAGATGCACTAATTTCCCAAATTTACTCCGGCATGAAACTCTACATGTTTCGTGCATTTCCTCTGCTCATCATCAGGAGTTTATTCACTGTACACTCGGCACTGGTGTATGTCATACAGGTTTGAAGAGAGCTTTCGAGCAGTTCCATCTTGTTCCTGCTCGAAAGCTGTCTTCAAACCTGTATGACATACACCAGTGCCGAGTGTACAGTGAATGAACTCCTGATGACGGGCAGAGGAACTGCCCGAAACATGTAGAGTTTCATGCCGGAGTAAATTTGGGAAATTGGTGCATCTGGTTGGTTTTATTATAAAGATATTTGTTACGATGCACGGTCACACGAACGTAAAATTTAGTCTCCGCCTTTTCACTGTGGAGGCTAGGGTTCGCCTTATGATCTCTCTGTCGTTGTACAGCGTGGCAATAGGTCAGTTTTCCCTCCGTGTACTTCGATTTTTCCTCGTCGATTATCATTCCACCAGTGCCCCATATTCAATAATCTGTCAGTCATGGGATGAATCGTGTTTTTACGGAAGGCCATACAGGTCAACAGAGATACAGTTTGGCCTCACGACAAGTGTAAGGTGTACGCTTTAAAGTGTTAAACTCATATGTGGAAATAAAATGCCAACTAGATGCAACAGAGGTTGCATCTAGTTGGCATTTTATTTCCACATATTAACGACGATGCACGGTCACAATCAAATCAAATTTGTTAAACTCATGATACTTATTGAAATAACACGAGCCGTAAGGCTGTAAGTTGGAATAAAGTCTTAGTTTACTGACTGCCCTTGAAGGATATTTCAATTTATACAGACTGTTTCCTAGGGAACAAAGCCGTCTTTACGCAGTTGGAAAGAAATGTGGAATTAGCAACAGAGAAGATGAATATATTTCTCACATGACACGTTATTTCAAAAGAAGACACGGGTGATGTATTTATTCAGTGTCGTGCCTCCATCATGCACCAGAGATTGTGAGATCTCAGTGTTTGTTTGCAGAAGAAAGTAATGATCACAGACAGCTTTCGAAACGGAGAGCTTGATGGAGTTTTAATCCGGAAGAAGGCTTACACAGATGTCAGTGTAGATAAGAATGCGGTCTTCCTGAAATTTGATTACTTGGACTGTTGTGAATATTTACAAACACTTTGGAGTTTAACATCGTACCTTCATTTCGCGACAAGTTGGTACATAATTATGAGAAAACACGGCTTCATATCCAGACAATCCGTATCCCATTTTCCACTGTCTTGAAAAAAAAAATGTAATTCAGTTTGTGATACTGATCAGTGAAAGATGCTGCAGCAATTATATGTAGGCTGAGCCTATCTGAGTGGCCATGCCGTCTAAGGCTTAGGTCTGCAGCCGCTTGATTGCTGGGGTAGCGGGTTCAAATCCCGCCGAGTGCGTGAATTTTTTCATTTGTCTTTGTTATGTGTTGCGATGAGGGGATCATTCGCTCAAAGGAATCCTATGGGATGTGTGTGTCCAATTGTTTATGAATTAGGAACCTCAAAACGAGGCGGCCTAGGCCTGAGTTGGACTACAGTGTGGCTAGTTTGAAAATGGAAGCGGCAAGATCCTCGAAGTCAACACACTGTCTTTTCCCAGAAGCCTGTAATTTGTATTTATTTATTTACGTCATCTGACATAATTATCAATTGTACTGAATGGTTATGAATTATGCAAGCGATATGTGGAAATAAAATGCCAACTAAATGCAACAGAGATTTTTATTGCAGATCTTATTGCTTGCTGAACATGTTTCGGGCACCACTAGGCCCATCACCAGGAGCTCAAGATTATTATACGGTGGTTGCTGCCTGTGGTATTTGGTGCTCAGGGAATGGCAAACCATACTCCACATAGCCACATCCAACAACTTCCCAACCACCTTACTACAAAAATTGAAACAACAAATACAACACAAAATAATAACGCCACCCCAACCAAGAACACAGAAAACAACACAAAATGGGCTACCTTTACCTTCTCCTCACCACACATACGAAAGATCACTAACTTATTTAGACACACAAACGTCAAAATCAGTTACAAATGCAGCAACACAGTAGCACAGCTCACCAAACCAGCCTCCTGCCACAACATCCTACCCCACAACAAAAGTGGGGTCTATTGTTTGACCTGTAAAACCTGCAACCTCTCGTATGTGGGTCAAACCAGCCGGAACCTGAAGACCCTCTTCCAAGAGCACATCAGATACATAAAAACTAATAGTCCACAATCGGCCTACGCCCAACATATCTTGCACAATCAGCATGAATATGGCACATTAGCTGAATCAATGACCCTACTCAAGCCTCTCCAACATGAGAGCATGTTACTCCCTTTCGAGCAGTTCCACATCCAGTCCCTCCACCAAGCAGGCAAACTGATTCCCGAACAATGCCCAAATGACCCGA
>JGI20166J26741_11906695_pt1 | contig 19964 bp, 16 predicted proteins | sample TergutCu122P5_FD_26741 | JGI IMG/M metagenome (IMG submission 26741)
TATCTGGGTCGGTGATTTCAGGATCCGTTATCTCGGGGTCTGTGATATCTGGGTCGGTGATTTCAGGATCCGTTATCTCGGGGTCTGTGATATCTGGGTCAAGACTCGACAGCAATGCTATCAGCTGAGTCTCTTCTACTTTCAGTTCAAAATCATATTTGTCCATTGTGAAAGTATCATTCGCGGGAGATCCGTCTATTGCTACGGTCGATCCATCGATCAGGATGATCTTATCGCCCGGCTTCATACCCGAAGGCAGCACTAGACCGCCGATATCATTCATGACATTTCCGATATTGACCTTGCCGTTAATGGTAGCTACGGTCAGCGGATCATCCAGAACGCCGACGAAATTCAGAGCGGAATTCTGATTATTTCCGATATCGAAGGCGCCATCGATCACACTGCCGACTGTGAAAGTGACCGAATGCGCACCGTTTCCAAGATCGACTGCACCGGCCAAGGTACCCGTATTAAAAAGGGTCAAGGAACCATCTTCATTGTAAGCAGACAGAGAGTGTTTATCACCCACGATGGTGCCGTAGTTATCTAATTTACTTCCTTCGTGGAACCGGACGCCCTCGCCGATGCTCTGGATCAGGCCGCTTTCCCAGTTGATCACTTTGCCGGTATTGTATACGAATACCCCATAGAGACCGAATTTATCCTCAGCCGCAGATGTCCGGATAGTTCCGTAGTTATCAAGCTGTCCTCCGGCTTTGAGACATACGCCGTATGTGTGGCCGGAAATCACGCCGCTGCTGTAGTTTATTATGGTGCCGCCGGATTCCGACCAAATGCCGCTGCTATTATTGATAAGGTAAAGGCCGTGGATGTTTCCGTAATTGTGGATCTCTCCGTTGTTGTTCAGTTTTATTCCGGAGTTATTGCCGCTAATAGTGGCGTTCTTGCCGTTCACAATGTAGGAGATGTTTCCGATACAGTTGATGGCGCCATTATAGCCGCCCGAGCCGGAAATGATGATGGCATTGATGAGCGATGTCCCCTCTTTCATAGTAAGAGGAGTGCCCGTCATACTCGTCAAACGGCTCCCGCCTCCATCGGCCGATTGCGGATACAGTGCGAGATTGCTTCCCTTTGTGATGGTCGTTCCTCTATGAGGCTGCAACCTGCTGTTGTCTGAAAAGATGATATTTATATCACCGGCGAGGATGAGTTCACCATCCAGCACAATTTTGTCTTCTACCAAGAACCACCAACCTTCATTTTCTTTATCCCAGATATAATAGGAATCCTCTATTTTTTCAAAGGAGGATTGGTTCAATACAGTAACGGTCTTTCCTTCCGGAACGGTCTGCAAGTTGCCGTACGCATCGTAGTAAGTGATGCCTTCCGCAGCCGTCGCTGTCTGCGTGCCTGTTAACGCTGTCGTCGCCGTAAGCGACAGAACAGCCAATGCCGCGATCAGCAGCATCATATTGATTTTTTTTGTTCTTTTCTTCATGTTGTACCCCCCTGTGGGTTTTGCCTTTTCGCAAAGCTCGTATTGGATGTAGAGTTTTATTTATAATACTTTGTATATTACAAACATTGTGTTGTGTATTAGTATATAATAATTTCTCAAACAAAATAGTAATATTTTAATATTATACAATAAACAAATGTAAATTGAGCCATGTGTCCAAGCCTCATAACACACCCATCATTTCATCAGGTCGGGGCGCTCAAAATATTGCAAAGATCCTTACAGAATTCAAAATATCATTCTCTAAACATCCTACGGGAAAGGTATCCCGACATCATGCTTTCAACACGAAAGCGGATAAACACTTTATTTCAGATCGAGGGAGAAGTGTACCGCTTTCGGAGAATGGGTTAGCGAGCCCAGAGAGACAATATCGGCGCAGCCGGCAAAATCCATAACATTGTCCTTGGTGATGTTGCCCGAGGCCTCGATCAATATGTCTTTGTGGATGAGCTTTGTTTTTTTCATCAGTTCTTTGGTCTCCGAAGGTGACATGTGGTCGGCCATGATGATGTCAGCCCCCATCTTTGCCGCTACGATCCCGTCAGTGATGTTCGTTACTTCTATCTCCACTTTGATCCCATCGGGCACATTACTGGTGCGTTCCATCGCTTTCGAAACGCCGCCGCAGGCAAGTATGTGGTTGTCTTTGATGAGGATCATGTCGTAGAGTCCGTTCCTGTGAGGCCATCCCCCTCCAAGAGCGATGGCTTTTTTTTCAAAGGCTCTGAATCCTGGCGTGGTCTTCCGTGTACCGGCGATCATCAGGTGCTTGTCCCTCTCCCTCACTTTCGTCATGATCGAATTTGTTTCGGTGGCAATGCCGCTCATCCTCATGAGGAAGTTCAGAGCGACCCTCTCCCCGGTCAGTATACTGCGCAGAGGGCCCTCAACGATCATGACATCGGTATCTTTTCGAACTCTTTCCCCGTCAACGACAAGCTGTTCCGAGTCTGCGCCGAGAAGCCTGAATATTTCTGCGGCTTCTTCCAGCCCCGCTATTACAGCGTCCTCCTCGCACATGATCACAGCCTTTCCTAGGATATCTGGGACAAACATCTCCGTAGTGATGTCACCGGATCCGACGTCCTCATCCAGGAACGGTCTCAGATCCATCTCAGACATCCAGCTCGAATTCCTTTCCGAGTTCGGGAAGAATAACGTTGTAGTCTTTTAGATCGTCAAGGAAGAGTTCTCTTGTTTCAGAATGCATCAGGACGATGTTCTCGGGATTGCATTTTTTGGCGAACTGCACTATCTCGTCATGTCCGGCATGCGCCGAAAAGTCGTATTTCAAGACCTCGCATTCTACTTTTACCATCTCTCCGTCGATGACTATGCTCTTTGTTTCCATCAGAAGTCTTCCGTTCGTGTCCTCTGCCTGATATCCGACCAGGATTATAGCATTCTTTGGGTCGTCCTTGAGAGCCCTCAGATACTCAAGCACGGGGCCGCCGTCGAGCATACCTCCGGTGGTGACGATTATCTGCCCCCTTCCGGCATGTTTTCTCATGCTTGCGTTCTTGACCTCTCTGAATGTCTTCTTGGCCGCACGAAGAGAGCGGGCATCCCTGAGATATTCCGGATAGTTCAGGAACAGGTTGGTGACGGACCTCCCCATCCCGTCCACCCACATATCATAATCAAGGTTCTTGAGTACCAACATGATTTCCTGAGTCCTTCCTACTGCGAAGCACGGTATTATTACCTTTCCGCCCCTGTCGATGACCTCATCGACCTTTGACAGGAATTCTTCAATGGTCTTCTCTCTTGAAGGGTGGTTCCTTCCTCCGTATGTTCCCTCGATAATGAGGTTCTTACATTTCACCGGTCTCGCGCCGAGAACGAGTTTTTGATTATCCGTGTGCAGATCGCCGGTGTAGAGGGTGCTTTCGTCGCATTTGAACTCGAACATCGTTGCGCCGGGAATGTGGCCCGCGGAATGCAGCGTGACATCAAGCTTCCCAAGTTCTATTGTGTCTTTGAAATTGAACGGCACGACAAGGTCCATGGTCTTCTCTATGTCCCCAGAAGTGTAAGGCTCGTTGTACCCCTCCGCCGCGGCGATCTTTAGGCTGTCGTACAGCATGATCTCCGAGATCTCGGCGGAAATGGGTGTCGTGAATACCTCGCATCCATCCCTTCCCACGACAGCCGGGACCATTCCGCAGTGGTCAAGGTGGCAGTGCGTCAGGAAAAGGTGGTCTATCCTCGGCGCTGTGATAGGATATTCCGGAGGCTTGGTCGGAGCCATACCATACTCTACAAGCATAGTCTTCTTGTCACCTACTATTGTCATCCCCATACGGCCGACCGTGTCCGCTCCACCGAGAAATCTAAATTTCATTATCATGTCTGATCTTTCTCCTTTGTTGTTTTTGTGCCTTTTTTGAAAGGACTTTTGTGAAAAGAGTGCCGCCCGGGCACTCTTTGACTGTGAGCAGTGAGGCCGTTCACGCAACGGCTTTTTGAATGGTATTAGATAATTACTAACCGTATATTTAGTTTCCTAATATGTGGGTATAGCGGAAAAATATCAGTTTTCGGGCGGTGTCAATGCGAAACTACTAAAATGTGAATGCTGGTTATGTGGGCATGGCAACAGCTTTGAATAACGATAAAGTAATTGGCGCGGTGGGACTAGCTGCCGTCATAGTGTTTGCAATAACGCTTATTGTGGCGATGTTCTCTGTCGGGGGCGTGGGAAATCACCCTGTGAGCGATCTCTTCACGGAAGGGATCTATAAGTACGGATGTATCATAGCCGGTATACTCGGAGCAGTATTCGGGGTACTGATAGCATTTTGGAAACCGGAATTGAAAATATTCATAGGAACAGTCCGCGGTATACTGATCGCTCTTGCAGGCATTGTGCTTGCGGTCTATGGGGCGATGGAAGGGGATGATTGGACAGTCTATCTGTTCATTGTAGTGATCGTGCTGGCAGCATTATCTGATGTGTTCTATAACTGGATAGCTGATCAGAAACTGATCATGGTATTCTCCCTGATCCTGATGCTGATAATGCTGCTTACAGGCATGCTCAGTCAGTTGAACAACGATAACTATATCCTCGGATTCGCATTCATCTTATTTGTGATCATCTGGGTATTGCTTGTGGCCCTGATGAAGTTCGCCCCTGTAGTGGAAGATCCCCAAAAGAAAGGCAAGAGATCTAATGCTAAAGAGCCCGAACCGAAAAAGAAGAACGCACCTGCACCCAGGCCGTACCCGGCAAAGAAGCCGGAACCCAAGAAACCTGAGCCCAAGAAGCAGGAGCCTCCGAAGAAGCAGGAACCCAAGAAACCTGAGCCCAAGAAGCAGGAGCCTCCAAAGAAAGTTGAGCCGAAGAAGGAACCGGCAAAGACAGAGTCAAAGGGAGAGCCTCCGAAGCTGAAGGTAATGAGTTCCAGAGAAGCGGCTGCGGCAAGGGACGCACGCAAAAAAGAGGAGCAGGCAGCCTCTGCGAAGGCTGAGCCCATACCTGAGCCCATACCTGAGCCCATACCTGAGCCAATACCTGAGCCCATACCTGAGCCGGAACCCATACCTGAGTCAGTTGAGGAGGTCGAGGTTGCCGAGGCGGTAGAGGTCATTTACGAGCCTGAACCGGAACCCATACCCGAGCCCATACCCGAGCCCATACCTGAGCCGGAACCCATACCCGCCCTACCAGAGCCGGTAGGGGAAAAGACTGAGCCCGAGGAGGCCGAAGAACCATTTGAAATGGAAGAGGCCACTCCGTCGGGATTACTCAGAAGGGCTACCTGGAACAAAGGTCTCAGATGCAGATTGGGGTACGGAGAACTCCAGATCCCGATCGCATATGTAAAGGCAAAGGTCGCAGTGTATCTCTTTGAAAAGGAAGGAACCGTCACCCCCGAAGTGAGGGAAAAACTCGAATCCGAGGGATGGATCGTCATGACCTTCTACGAGAAGGACATCACCGACGGCAAAGAACAAGCCGAGGAGATAAACAAGGTTGTCAAGGACAACCTCAAGGCAGAACGTGCTGCCAAGAAGAAAACCAAGAAGTGATCTCGGTAAATCAAACCTCTTCCCAAACATAATTTCTTTTTAATTTCAGAGCTTCGGTTATTACAATGTGAATTGGTAGAATGGAAAACAAGCCTTCAGAAATCACTGCTCATATGTCCTCCAGACCGAGTAACATATAAAAAGAGAAAAACACAATCTGACAATGCAGTCAGGGCTCTGATGCCAACGTTCAAAAGGAGGGTGAGAAAAAAATGTTTTGCGCGAAATGCGGGAAAAAGATCCAGGACGAAAGCGCATTTTGCCAGTTTTGCGGAGTCAGTATTCAGGCAGGCAAGACAATTACGCCCTCCGCAGACCGCATTCGACAGAGCCCGGTGGAATCCTCGATACCGATCCCCGCCGATGTCGTGCCGATCGACTACATAGGGGGCGTTTTTGTGGTATCAAACATGGAGAGCAAACTTCGCCAGCGGTCAGGCCAGCGTTTCGGGGTTATGAGTGTAGACGGGCGGCTGCTGACGTCCCTGATATTCAAATCAGACATGGGCATCCAATGCCTGGAGGGGCGGGTTCTGCTGCTTCCCGCCGATAACGGATGGGCACTGCATGATATGGAAGGAAAGCGCATAAGTAAGATTTTTTCAAAAATAATAGGGTTAGGACACGGCCTTGTTTCAGTATCATCAGAAGACCAAAAGGATAAATTTGCGCTGGCGGACATGCATGGAACATTAAGATCCGGGTTTGAATACGATGGCATCCGGCCGTTCTCGAACGGCTACGCTGTATTTATTAAGGATAAAAAAGCCGGCGCAATGGATCTGAGCGGGAATATCGTTGTGAAACCGAGATTTGCTTGGTTGAGCGACGGTGCATACGGCCAATTTCGGTACTCATCCATTGCAAACCCTGATGTAAACACGAAAGCGGGACTGGTCGATGCAAGCGATCGGATCGTGCTCAATGAGGAAAATGGGTTCAGCGGCATCGATCTGTACGGAGAGAACGTTTTTACCCACAGCGTCACCTATAATTACAGTAGATGGAACAACAGAACAGAGACGTTCTACTCCATCTCTGCAACCGGGTATTATTCACACGGTGAGGTCATCAAAGCCAAATATCTTTTTATCGGGGAAGAGAGCGAGGGACTGCGTTCGTTCGTTTCTTATACGCAGTCTTCACCGTTGCCGAGGGCGGGGCAGGGTCGGTTCGTCGTCGGCTACATGGATGAGCATTGGAACAATGTTATCGTGGTCGCGGAGATCGACGCACCGACCGGGTTTGAATTTGCGGAGTTTCTTCACGGAACGGATTTCAGCACAAGGCTGACGCCATTCAGAGAGGGGAGAGCATTAGTTGCGGTACAGGGAAGCGCCGGAACAATGCGGAACGCCCTGAAGGGGCACGACTTCATCGGGCAGCCGCGGTGGATCGACAGAGACGGAAACGTGTTGTCGGTGATGCCAAAAGAGAGTGTTCCCGCATACATCGCCTCCTCTGTCAAAACGGATGAGAGTGAATATAAAGGAGAAATGAAGAAACTTGCAGAAAAGCTTAAAGGGATGGGGTACGACCCTCTCGGCAAGGTGTTGTCGTGCGGTTTGGTATGTATCTGGTATCGAAAAAATAAGTTATATGGCTATGCGGACGAGAGTGGCGCGGTCGTTGTGGATCCGGTCTATAAAATGGCGACGTCCTTCAAAGATGATGTAGCATGGGTGCAGCAACAGAATGGACAGTATCAGATCCTGCGGCTCAGAAAAAAAGGATAATGTGTTCCATGGAGAAAGACTCTCACACAGGCGGCCGCTCAGGCTGTTATGTCTGGGGGTCGGCGCAAGTTTTTAAATGTATATACTATTGACATAACTGGGATGCAAATGGATTCAGGTATGGTCAGCCGCAGTCTGAAGAAAATATTCGATACAGACAACGAGGTCTACAGCACAAGGATGGCCTTTGTTTTTTGTCTTGTTATCTCAGTGTTGCTGTGGTGGATCCCGGTGTTCGGGCCGGCGGTAGCCGGTTATGTCTGCGGAAGGAAGACAGGATCAATGGTGAAAGGACTCATCTGCTCGCTGATAGCCGGTGCACTTCTGCTTCTTATTATATGGGGTTTATCTTCGCTTGTTCTCAGGCACGGCGGGTACCCCGGAATTCCTGCGAATGAGGCCGCAGCATCTCTGACCGGGATAGTCGGCGCTACCGCTTCGTATCTCAAGACATTCTTCGTCGACGGCACATCAAATCTGGACCTTATGGGCCTGGGTGTGGTGACCGTGTTCGGAGGAGTGGGAGGGATCCTGTCGAGACAGGCCCGCAAGGAAGCGGCATTCCTGATCGCGACCGGAGCGACCGAAGGCACGATAAGGCCGGTCGCCAGGTCGGTGCGGCTTTACAGCGTCAATAAAGAAATGGGATTCAAAGCATTCGATGACTGCATCACCGCCCAGAGGATGACGACGAACGAGAACAAAGAGGTAAATCCGAGCCGGAAGGAGCCGGAAGAGGAAAAGGGGAAAGCCAGAGAGGGAAGGCCGGTGGTAACGACGGTACAAACGGTCACGACCACGGTATCAGGAAAGACCGCTTCCACGCAGAGCAAAGAGTCAAAGAGCCCCTTCGCCGACATTCTCGACAGATCTCTCAAAAAAGATAAATAAACACGCATCCGCGCCTGCTGAAAATATTTTAATATGGTCAGATGTTGTCCTAACAGTAGAGGTAAAGATTTGTTCTGTTCCACATGCGGTTCGATGATGTTCCCGAAAGACGGAGTATATGTCTGTTCCTGCGGTCACAAAAAAGAGATCAAAGGAAAGGCCCAAGTTTTCGTCACAGACTCGGAGGACCGGGAGACGACGGTAATAACGGAAAATGTTGCGACTCTCCCGAAAACAAGGATCGCCTGTCCCGAGTGCAGTAACGGCGAAGCGTATTTCGTCATAAGACAAACACGCGCGGCCGATGAGCCCGAGACCAGAATATACCGCTGCTGTAAATGCAGTTATTCGTGGAGAGAGTACTGAGCCTCAGGATGAATGTTGGTGATCAAATGTTCAAAGCGGAAATAAAATCGGAAACCCTGAAGGGACTGGTCAACATCATCTCGACACTCATAGACGAGGTAAAATTCACGATTAATCAAGAGGGGATGACGCTTAAAGCGGTCGATCCGGCGCATGTCGCTATGATCGAGCTCAAAGTAAAAGCGAAGGCTTTCGAATCGTACTCGGCCAGCGAGACAGAGATAGGATTGGATCTGGACAAGGTAAAAATGGTCCTAAAACTGGCCGGCCAGGGTGACATAATTGCCATGGAGCAGGACGAGAACAAAGGAAGGTTCGTTTTCAGGATAGGGAACATAACAAGGTCGATGAACCTTGTTGATACATCCAGTATGACCGATCCTAAAGTGCCGCAACTCTCGCTTTCGGCGAATGCGGTCATGATGGTCGACCAATTGCAGAAAGGGATACGTGCGGCAGAATCGATCTCGGATCACATCGCCCTCAGAGCTAACCCAGAGTTCTTCGAGCTGTCCTGCGAAGGAGACACTGACGATGCAAGTTTGAAACTCACCATCGGAACAGACCTGGAGAGCTTAGAAGTGCCGTCGCCGGTACACAGCCTGTTCCCTCTGGATTACTTCGCGAACCTGTTGAAGGCCATACCCGCAGGTACGAAGGTAAGGGTCGAGCTGGACAGCGATTATCCTGTGAAACTGGTGTTTGGGCTCGCCAACGGCGAGGCCAAGGTAGTGTACTTCCTGGCACCGAGGATCGAGAGCGACTGAGGGTTCATTGTCATGGTATATACGATAGAAGAGCTGGAGAAGAAGGCGAACATCCTTAGGCTGGATGTAATAGAGGCCACTTCAGCGGCGGGGTCGGGACATCCCGGAGGCTCTTTATCGGCAGCGGATTTGGTGACCGCCCTCTATTTCAGGGTCATGAATCATGACCCTCAGGACCCGCAGTGGGAGGACAGGGACAGATTCATACTTTCAAAAGGCCACGCTGCGCCCATATTGTACGCTGCGCTTGCCGAATCGGGTTATTTCCCCAAAGAGGAACTATTAAGATTAAGGAAACTCGGCTCTCCTCTGCAGGGGCACCCGGTAAGAGGGAAGGTCCCCGGAGTGGAGATGTCCACAGGTTCTCTGGGGCAGGGCCTCAGTATGGCATGCGGCATCGCGTTGGCCGGAAAACTCGACAAGAAAGCATACAATGTGTTCTGTTTGCTTGGAGACGGAGAGCTTCAAAGCGGACAGAATTGGGAGGCGGCGATGTTCGCCCATCACTATCATCTCAACAATCTGATCGCATTCGTGGACCGCAACCGTCTCCAAATAACCGGCTGCACAGAGGCCGCAATGTCCTTGGAACCGCTTGTCGATAAGTGGAAAGCGTTCGGATGGAATGTCATCATTATCAACGGCCACAGCATGATCCAGATATTGGAGGCATGTGCCAAAGCAAGGCAGGCGGAGACCAATCCGACAGTAGTCATCATGAACACGATAAAAGGAAAGGGCGTGTCGTTCATGGAGAACAACTGCGACTTCCACGGAAAGTCATGCAAGGCATCCGAGCAGAAAATAGCGGTAGAAGAGCTGGGGTGCAGGATATGACCGGAAAGAAGCTTGCTCAAAGGAACTATTACGGTAAGGCACTCGCCGACCTTGCGGCAAAGGATCAAAACGTAGTCGTGCTCGATGCGGACCTGGCGGATTCAACGAAAACATCAGAATTCAAGAAAGTGGCGCCGGAAAGATTCATCGAAATGGGCATCGCAGAGCAGAACATGATCGGCGTGGCATCGGGGCTCGCAGCTTCCGGGAAGACCGTGTTCGCATCAACGTTCGCAGTGTTCGCAAGCGGAAGATGCTGGGAGCAGATAAGGCTTGCAGTCGCATATCCTAAACTGAATGTGAAGATCGTCGCAACACACTGCGGAATAAGCGTGGGAGAGGACGGAGCATCGCACCAGGCACTGGAAGACATAGCGATAATGAGGGCACTTCCAAACATGACGGTCATATCGCCCGCGGATGCATACGAGACATACGCCGCGACAATGGCGATCGCAGAGTTCGAAGGCCCGGTCTATATGAGGATGGGCCGCGCAGAGTTCCCCACGATCACCGAGGAAGGTGCGGAGTTCAAGATCGGTAAAGCATCGGTCCTCAGAGAGGGAAGCGACGTCACTCTCATCGGTACGGGGCAGATGGTCGCGCTTTGCATGGAAGCGGCTGATATCCTCAAAGGAGAGTTCATCGACGCCGAGGTCATAAACATGTCCACGATAAAACCGCTGGACAAAGACACGTTGGCGGCATCGCTACGAAAGACGGGGTGCGCCATCACCGCCGAAGAACACAGCGTCATGGGAGGGATGGGGTCGGCGGTCGCAGAGTTCCTTTCCAAAGAGATGCCGGTACCGTTCGAAATGGTAGGCACAAAGGATACATTCGGAGAATCGGGTGCCGCCGAACAGCTGCTCATCAAATACGGGCTCACCTCGAAAGATATCGCTGATGCGGCAAAGAGGTCGTTAGGAAAGAAGATGGAGTTGATAGGATGAAGATTTTCATTGACACGGCAAACCTTGACATGATAAAAGAGATCAACAGCTGGGGAATATTGGATGGCGTGACGACCAACCCGAGCTTAATAGCGAAAGAAGGCACCGACACCCCCACCAGAGTGAAAGAGATAGCCGCGATCGTGGACGTTCCGATATCTGCGGAAGCGATGTCTCTCAAAGCGGAAGACATGATCAAAGAAGGGAGAGAGCTTGCGGCGATCCACCCCAACATAAATGTCAAACTTCCGATGTGCATCGACTCCCTGAAGGCGACAAAAGTACTGTCAAGCGAGGGAATAGACGTCAACATGACGCTCATCTTCTCCGCTCAGCAGGCTTTGCTTGCGGCAAAGGCCGGGGCAAGGTATGTTTCACCGTTCGTCGGACGCCTGGATGATATAGGGGCGTACGGAACGGACCTGCTGGGTCAGATCGTTACCGTGTTCTCCAACTATGGGTTCCGGGCAGAGGTCATCGCGGCAAGCATCAGGGGGCCCATTCACGTCTTGGAAGCGGCAACGCTCGGCTGCGATATTGCCACCATTCCATACAATGTGCTGCTGCAGATGGTCTCCCACCCCAAAACCGACGAGGGTATACAGAACTTCATCAAGGACTATGAGAAGTCCAAGAAGAAATGATCGGAAAATATGATGCCGCGGTGATCGGCGGCGGACCCGCCGGAACGATAACGGCCGGCATTTTGGCAGAGGATTACGAGGTGGTCGTTCTTGAGGAACATTCATCGTCAGGGCTGCCTATGCAGTGCGCGGGTCTGGTCACGCAAGGCGTTCTGGATATGTGCGAGGTCGTCCCGGAGATATTGAACAGGATCAAAGGCGCGGATGTTGTTTTTCCGGGCGGCGGAAGGATCGAAGTGAGATCGAAAGAAACAAAGGCGCTGCTGATCGACCGTACCGATCTGGATAGAAAACTGGCAGACAAGGCATCGGATAAAGGCGCCGAGATCAGATACGGAACAAAGTACTCTGCACACAAGACGACCGAAGATGGCGTCCTTATCGAAGCGGACGGGAAAGAGATAATTTCGAAACTGATAATAGGTGCCGACGGACAAGGCTCGGCAGTGGCGATGTCCTTGGGCAACAATCTGCCAAAAGAATATGTCAGCGGGATCGAAGTCGATGTAAAACACACATCTGTATACGACGACATCATGGTCTTGAGGATAGGCTCCGAATTTGCACCCGGGTTTTTCAGCTGGGAGATACCGTTCGGAGATATGACCAGAATAGGGCTGTGCGTCAATCCGGAAAAAGGCATACCCATCGAGTACCTAAAAAAACTGATGAAGGAACTGAACATCGGAACCGATGAGATAACATCAAAATATGCCGGAAAGATACCTCTCGGCGGAAGACCCAGATCATTCGGCGAAAGGACGCTTCTTATAGGCGATGCCGCAGGACAGGTTAAACCGGTATCCGGCGGCGGCCTGCAGCCGATATGCAAAGCGGCGCCCATCCTGGGAAGGATCGCAAAAGAGAGTATCGCCGAGGACAGAACATCGTCGGAATTCCTTTCCGGATACGAAAAAGAGTGGAAAAAAGAGCTCGGCCGCGAACTGTCGAACGGTTACAGGATAAGGAAGATCTACAACAGCTTATCCGACGAGAAGTTCGATAAGGTGTTCGGGATCATCGACAGAGAAGATATCCGATCGATATTGAACGGCATCGATCTTGACAACCCCAGCGGCGTTGCGCGGCCTATGCTGAAACATCCCGGGGTCGGCATAAGGCTGCTCCCGATGATCATGCGGGGGCTGCTATGAGAATAATGAAGCAGGCCCGCATAATGTCATCGGAGGCATCCGATGTGATACCGTACCTTATGGAGATGGGGCTTATCGATCGTTCGGCAAAGATATCCAAAGACGGAGACAGCAGACTGGTCCCCATTACTCCCGGAATGGAGGACGAGATCGCCAAAATGGGATATGAGATAACGGAAGGGCCGGCTTACACAATGGAAAGAAGAAAGCCTCAGGAGCGCATTCTCAATGAGCTTTCCGACCTTCCGAAAGAGGTCACATCTTCCTTGCCGATGAAATGGGAGTATGTCGGCGATGTTGTGATATTGAAGATGGATAATGTGTGCCTTCCATACAAAGAAAGGATCGGAAAGGCATATGCGAACATCCTCGGAGCAAGGACCGTATGTGCAGATCTGAACGGAATAGCAGGGGAATTGCGAAGACCCAGCACAGAAATTATCTATGGAAGCAGGACCGAATCGGTAAGACTCGAGAACGGCATTCTTTATGAGTTCGATGTCAGTAAGATAATGTTCGCTTCGGGGAATGTGGAGGAGAGGCACCGTATGGGGGAGCTCGACTGCAAAGATGAGACGATCGTCGATATGTTTGCGGGGATAGGATACTTCACACTCCCGATAGCTAAGTTCACCGGAGCGAGGAAAGTGTTCGCGTGTGAAAAGAACAAGGACTCTTATCTGTATTTGGTAAAGAACGCAGAACGGAACGGTGTCTCCGAAAAGGTCATACCGATGCTGGGAGACAACAGGAACATACCCGGAAAAAGATTTGCGGACAGAGTTCTTTTGGGGTATGTGCAGACAACCTCCGCTTTCATTCCCAAAGCGTTGGAGATCGTCAAGCACGGCGGTACGATCCATTATCATGATACATTCTATGTGAATGAATATAAAGAAAAGATAGAAGAGATATTCACAAAGGCGGCCGGGGATAAGTTCGAGATAGAGAGGATAAAAGAAGTAAAATCATTTGCTCCCTCGGTATCCCATTACGTTGCAGATGTGAGGATACTTTAAACGGATTCCCCGGAGCTGCTGGCTGTCAGCAGCGTGTTCATCGCATCGCGGTACTTCTCTCCGTTAGCATCGATGACGGCCTTTGCAAACGGCACAAGGAAGTCCGTAAAACTTTTCTCATCCGGAGTGAGGTTCAGAGGCAGTTTGGCTGCAGGGTCCGCAGCAAGTATGAACGCAGCCGAGACCGATCTGTAGTTTGAGCCTTTCATCGTTTCGGAAGCAAATGCCGTATTCACCATCCCGCATCCTCCCACCTTCGCCGCTTTCGCCAGATTGTCTGCGAGTTTCGTCATCGGCCCCGGTTTTTTGAATTCGGGAAGGCTTGCCACAACATCTGCGGAGACGAACGTCTTGCGGGTGTCGCAAAGCACCTGGGACGGGGCGTTCTTCGGCTTCTCGGTTATCCTGTCTGCGTGAGACTTTGAGGTATGATGAACTACCAAATCTCTCCAGTGCTCGTCCCAAAGATGAACAAGCACCTCGGAGGTCTTGCCGCTCCTTATGACAACGGACTCAGGCACTGCGGTCAGGAACGATTTGATCGTGGCCTTCTCTTCCGGCGGCCCGGAAAGGGCGTTGACAAAAGCATCCAGATCGGAACCGTAGTTCTCTGTTCCTATGACGTATGTGGAATTCCCGCCCTTCTTGAGGCTGCCTAATTTCTCTCTCTTTATCGTGCTCAACAATGTTCTGTCGTTAAGCTCGCCGCGAAGGTATTTTTTCAGAGTATCCCCTTCGACCTTCTCGCTGCCGGATTCTTTTGCGGAGTGATAAGGATGTAAAATGCTGATCTCGATGTCATCCAGCGGTTCGACCGCACAGATCTGGGATATCAGATATTGGACGGTGGAGACCTCTTTTGCGCAGTTCTCGCAGATCCTGATGTGTTCGTTCGCAGATTTGATCTTAATGTCGAGTATCAGGGCGTCTTTGTGTCCGCAGTCCAGCCCGTCATCCTTGAATTCATAGGGGGTCTCCCAAAATGCTTCGTAAAGGTAATCTTCCGGCATGTTTGGGAAGTTGGCGCATACCAACCCGTCGCGGAAAGAGTAAAGATGAAGTTTCTCTCTTTTTATGAACTGATTGTAATAAAGAAGCCTTATCTTTGGGTCGTCGTAGTATTGGCATCCGATAAGTTTATCGTTGCCCACCGAACCCCTGACAACGAACGATACTTTTTCCCCGCCGACCGTGGCGGTAGCAAGCAAAGGTATCTTGCCTGCCGCACTCAGGGAGATGGTCCCGGCATATGCTTTGGCCATGTCATCAGATCCCTTGGATGCGAATTTAAGAAGCGTCTCAGCATCGCCTCTGTATCTGGAAATATCGTCTATAGTCTTGAAGGTCCTATCGAAAAGACACTTTCGGCAGTTCCCGGCGCACATCGGCCTGAGCAAAGCCGGGTCGTTGGCGATCTTTCTGGAACGCTCAAGGATCTCGCTCTCGAGTCTTTTCGGTGCCTGTTTGACGCCTCTCATCCTAAGACGTTTCTTCTCTGCCATATCATTACCCAATAATGTTCATTCTTAAATAGGTGATGAAAAAACAATGTTCTGCCTTTGAGCGATACCCAGCACAATATTGTAGATACTTATTAAATCTCAAAAAACACTCTTGGATTTGTGACAGACACAGTCAAAGCAACGGCCTCGGACATAAAAGAAATGAAGATCAGAGGGGCCGGCAGGATAGCGCGTGCGGGAGCATCTGCGATGGGGAAGTTCGCCGAGGATTACAACGGCGGTTCGCTTGAAGACTTCAAAAAAGATATCGACAAAGCAAAAAAGATCATTCTCGACTCCAGGCCGACAGCCGTTTCTTTATGGAATGGGGTGCAGGCAAGTGTCAAGGACGTCGGCAGCGCCGCATCGCTCGGCGAAGCAAAAGCATCGGTCGTGCGCAACGCAGCATCTTTTGTCAAGATGTCGTCGAGCGCAGTGGAGACAATCGCCAAGATCGGTGCAAAGAGGGTAGAGAAAGGAGACACGCTTCTCACACACTGCAACAGCAGTGCTGCATTGGGCATCATAAAGGAGGCCCATTTGCAAGGCAAGGACATAAAAGTGTATGCCACGGAATCCCGTCCGTGGAGGCAGGGATTGTTAACGGTCAAAGAGCTTTCCGACGCAGGGGTCGATGTCACACTTATCATCGACAGCGCCGTCCGTGCTGTGATGAAGGATATAGACAAAGTGTTCGTCGGCGCAGACACGGTCACATCGAACGGTGCGCTGATAAATAAGGTCGGAACATCGCAGCTGGCACTTGCCGCGAACGAGGCACGCGTTCCATTCAGCGTCTGCACCGAGACGTACAAGTTCTCTCCCATGACAATATTCGGGGACATGGTGGAGATAGAGGAAAGGGACTGCGGAGAGGTAGTAAAAGCGGACGAGATACCGAAGGGAGTAAAGATCTACAACCCTGTATTCGATACAACTCCGGCAAAATATATCGATGCATACATAACGGAACTCGGAGTCATATCTCCAGGTTCCGTCTATGATGTTATGGTAAAACAACTTGGGAATGACATATTTAAATGAGGGATAAAAATGGTTAAAACATATTCATATCTGCATTTGGGGGAGAAGATCGACCTTGACGCGCACGTCGTCTGCAAATATCGTGTGACGACCGATCTGCCGATAGAAGAAGCGGCCAATGCGATCGCCGCGGAGCAGTCCACAGGAACATGGACGGGGATAACAACACTGCACGATAAGGAATTCAAAATGTGCAGCGGGAAGGTAATAGACATTACCGGCAACATGGTGACGGTAGCATTCCCGGAAGAGGATTTCGATATAGAGTTGGGTGGGATCCCGCAGGCACTCAGCATCATCTCGGGGAACCTCTTCGGCCTGGAGGCTCTGCAAAAAGTAAGGCTGGAGGATGTGGAATTCCCATCCGGAATACTGAAAAAATTCAAGGGACCGAAATTCGGGGCCGACGGCATCAGGAAGCTTGTGGCCCGCCCGGAGAAGCCCCTTGTCGGAACGATTGTGAAGCCGAAGATCGGTCTTTCCCCGAAAGACACCGCAAAATACATCTATGAAGGGGGGACCGGAGGGCTGACCAACAGCAAAGACGACGAGACCCTTGTGGACCAGAAGTTCTGTCCGATAGAGACGAGGACGAAACTGATCGCAGAAAAGCTTGATATACTGAAAGAGGAAGGCCACAAGATGATCCACTCCATAAACATCAGTACAAGGGGGGACAAGATAGTGGAGCTGGCCGAGGACGCTCAGTCGTGGGGTGCGACGATACTTATGATAGATGTTGTCACAACAGGGTTCGAAGCCGTAAAAGCTGTTGCGGAGAATCCCAAGATCAAGGTCCCGATCCACATTCACCGCACAATGCACGGTGCTTTCTCGAGAGACCCCCTTCATGGAATATCCATGCTTCCGATCACAAAATTGGTAAGGATGTGCGGAGGGGATGCCACCCATATAGGGACATTCGGAGTAGGTAAGATGGCAGGCACATTGGAGGGCGACCGCGAATGCCTGGACGAATGCCTGAGAAAGGACAAAAGATACAAGACAATGATGCCGATATGTTCCGGCGGAGTATATCCAGGGATGATCGGCACAATGATCAAAGCCTCCGGGTTCAATGTACAGGTACAGGCTGGCGGGGGAGTGGCGGGGCATCCCGGAGGGGTAAAGATGGGTGCCATGGGTATGTGCCAGGCAGTGGATGCCGCATTCAAGGGCATAGACGTCGCCACATATGCGAAGACCCACCCGGAGCTGCAGACGGCACTTGACCTATGGGGAGTAAAATGAATCTCAAGGCAAGGTTCCTGGATATAAGCACAGAACCGTTGATACTGATAAACCCGGGAGACGCCGCTCAGATCGGCGGCAAGGACAACGACCGTGTGAAAATAGACGGAAAGAGATCGGCGATCGCACTTCTGAACGTCTCCGACTTTGCCGAACCCGGAGAGGCGATACTTTCCGCGAACCTTCAGAGCAAAATAGTCGCTTCGGACGGCGACGATCTCCGCATCATTTATGCCAGCGGACCGGAGTCCGTCAGAAGCATCCGGAAGAAGATGGATAACAAGAAACTCACCAAGGAAGAGATCCACGATATAGTGGTGGATATCCTTGAGAACAGGCTCTCCAAGATCGAGATATCGGCCTGGCTGACCGCACTGTACATAAACGGTATGGATATAGAAGAGATAGCGGCATTCGCCCGAGCCATGGCCGACACCGGCGATAAAGTCGAATTCGACCGTACTCCGGTGTATGATTTCCACAGCATGGGAGGAGTTCCAGGCAACAAAATAACTCCCATAGTGGTATCCATCGTTGCCGCTGCGGGGCTGATGCTTCCGAAAACGTCGTCCAGAGCGATAAGCAGCGCCTGCGGTACCTCTGACTTTGTAGAGACCTTCTGCGATATCGAACTGGATGCCGCGAATCTGAAAAGAATATCGGAAAAGGTCGGCGGGGTATTCGCATGGGGAGGTTCTATGAACCTCGCGCCGGTGGATGACATGGTGATAAAGGTGGAACATCCGCTCGGGATCAACCCGCGTGCGCAGATGCTCGCATCCATAATCAGTAAGAAACTGGCGATCGGTGCGACGCATCTGGTCATGGATATCCCCACAGGTGCGGGTACCAAGGTCCCGACGATAGAAGTGGCAAAAGCATACGCCAGGGATTTCATGGACCTCGGAGAGAAACTGAACATACACATCGAATGCGCGATCACCTATGCCGATCAACCGGTCGGAAGCGCCATCGGCCCGAAACTCGAGGCCAGAGAGTGCATACGCATACTGGAAGGACAAAAACATCCTTCCAGTGTTATCGAGAAGGCCTGCGACCTTGCGGGGATGATTTTGGAAATGGGCGGATTCGCCAACGGCTCCGAGAAAGCAAGAGAGATATTGGATTCAGGTGCCGCGATGAAGAAGTTCAGAGAGATAGTTGCCGCGCAGAACGGGAACTACGACATCAGGTCCGAAGACCTGGTCCCCGGAGAGTTCGTAGAGGACGTGATATCTCCGTCTGCCGGATATGTCCACTCGATCTCCAACAAAGATCTGGTATCTATAGCGATCGCAGCGGGTTCCCCGTCCGACAAAGGCGCCGGCCTGCTCATAATGAAGAAGAAAGGCCAGAGGGTGGAGAGGGGAGAGTTACTGTTCCAGATATACGGGGACAGCAAAGCGAAGGTAGACAGGGCCAAGGAGTTGGCGACCAAGTACAAACCGTTCGATATCGAAGGAATGCTTCTGAAGAAGATAGCTCCTCCGAGGACAAGGTAAGATGCGGGCGCTGTGCTTCACGGTCGATCTCGACAGGGATGTGAACATTCAGATAGAAGGCGGCCGTGCCGCGGGATCCATTGACAGAGGAAGCGGTACCGGACCGAGATTCTCCTCATCATTGAGAGGGTTATCGATACTGGTCGATCTTTTGGATGAGATTGGGATGAAAGCGACATTCTTCGCTGAGGCCTCGACGCTGAGGAATGTGGATGCGGAGACGCTATCGGGCCATGAGGTCGGTATACACGGAATGGACCACGAGGACCTGACACTGATAAAAGGAATGGACAGTAAAAGAAGGATAATCGAAGATGCTTCGGCGGTCATCAAAGACACAGTGGGAACGAAGCCGGAAAGCTTCAGAGCACCGTACATGAGAATAGACGAAGAGACCGTCGGCCTCCTTCCGGAAGTCGGGATCAAGACCGATTCGTCCCGTTACGCCGCCGTCTCCGGATCGATGATGCCGAAAAGGATCGGCAGCGGATTGTGGGAGGTCCCCGTCCCGGAAGGGAAGGACAAACACGGTAAGAAAATAACCGCATACCTGTGGCCAATGCACGAGTCAAAGAGAGAACCCGAAGATTATCTCCGGCTTGCATCGGTCATGGATGAGGGAGCATTCGTTCTCTCGACGCATACCTGGCACATGGTGGAATCCAGAGAAAGAGGGATGATGTCCGCCGACGAGATCGGAAAGAACACGGACAACTTAAGAAAGGTGTTGGAAGAGACGATCGACATGGGGATGAGACCTCTGACCATGGCAGA
>JGI20166J26741_11910028_pt1 | contig 19924 bp, 11 predicted proteins | sample TergutCu122P5_FD_26741 | JGI IMG/M metagenome (IMG submission 26741)
GACCGGACAAGGTGGCCGGGTTGATCCACGAGTGGCTTGCGGATAAAGCAAACTGTGGCGCTCCAGCGTAAAGTTTAATTATTTATAGACGTTGGTATAATACGTGACAATGGAGCGAGCGCGATTTTTATGCGCGTTTGCGCGGGTTTCACGCCGCTTCGCGGCGGCTGAGCTTTTCCAGCACTTCCTTGTAGCGTTGTTCGTCGAGGGCGTAACGGCGCATGGGGAGCATGGAGATTATCAGCGCGGCTCCCGTCACAACCGTGAATATCAGCACGAGGGCGCGCAGGGTGCCCGCGCTTTGCGCGATGTTTGCCTGGAATCCGATTGCGGCGAGCAGCCAGCCTATTGTCGCGCCGCCGCCCGCGGCGGCGAGTTTCGTTTTGATGATGTTCAGCGCGGAGATGGCGCCTTCGTCGCGTTCGCCGGCGGCGAGTTGTCCGTATTCCACGCAGTCGGCGAGGCAGGACATGCGCGCGATGATGCTCAGGCCTTCGAGCAGTCCGGCGAGCGCGACGAGCGCCAGCACCGCGGCGACGTGGTCGCGGACAAACCACATGGCGATGGTCAGCGCGCCGGAAATGAGGATGGGGCGGCGCACGATGTTTGTCTTGCCGAACTTGCGGCATGCCGCGGGAGAGAGCACGCAGCCTGCTATCATCGGCGCGAAATAGGCGGCCATGTAAGCGGGCACGAGGTTCTCGCTGCCGTAGTAGTATTTGAAAAAGTAAATCGCGATGGCGGAGCGCAGGGTTGTGGTGGTTTCCAGCAGAAAACTCGCGCCGAGCAACTGGCGCAGGGGCGCGTGTTGCAGCAGCAGGCGGTAGATGCGCGCGGGGGATTGGGGCTGGCGGCGGGGAACGGTTTCGTGTTCTCGCACGCCCCGGAAGGTCACCAAATAACCGATGACGCAAAACAGGCCCGTAAGCGCGCCGGCGGCTGTCCAGCCGGTTAGGTGGAGGCCGAGCATGTCGCGTTCGTCGAGCCAGCGCACGACGGGGAGCGCGCCGATCATCGCGACCAAGGCTCCCGTTTGGGAGCATGTGCGCGAGGCGGCGACGATGCGCGTGCGCACCGCCGGCACGGAGGACATGGCGGGCGTGAGCGACCAGTAGGGCACGTCGCAGAGCGAGTAGGCGACGCTCCAAAACAGGAAGGTGCAAAAGGCGTAGGCGAGCTTTCCGCTCGCGGATAATTGCGGGGAGGAAAAACAGAGCGCGCTGGCAACGAGGATGAGCGGGCTGCCGTAGAGCAGGTAGGGGCGGAATTTTCCGTGGCGGCTTTTGGTGTTGTCGGCCGCGATGCCGACGGAGATGTCGGCGAAGGCGTTGAGCACGCGCACGACGAGCAGCAGGGTGCCCGCGGCGGCGGCGGCGAGGCCGGCGAATTCCGTGTAGAACACGATCAGATACGTGGCGACGAGCGCGTAGTTGATATTGGAACCGATCGTGCCGGCGCAGTAGCTGGCCAGTTCGCGCGTCGAGAGCGGCGGGGTGGCGGTGCGCGGGAGCGGCGCGGGGTGCGCGAGGGTGGCGGGCGCGAGAGCGGTGTTTGCGAGCGTGGGTGGTGGTGTCATGCGCGGCGGCGGTGCGGCGGTGCGAAAATTCGGAGAATGGGCCGGCGCAAGTCGACTCAAATCGACTTGGGTCGATTTACGTCGATTTAGACCGATTTATGCGGTCTTATCCCAGCTTTCCCATGACCGCCAAAACCAAACACCGCTGCCACCCGCCCGCCACGCGCCACGCGCCGTTCTTTCTCGCTCTCGCTTTCGCTTTCGCCTTTGCCGCGCTTTCAGCCTTTTCCCAAACGGCTTCGCGTGCCGCGCCGCATCGCTTCGAGATCGGCGCGAATGCGTTTTTGCTCGACGGGCAGCCTTTTCAGATTCGTTGCGGCGAGATGCACGCGGCGCGCGTGCCGCGCGAGTATTGGGAGCACCGCCTCGCGATGTTGCGCGCCATGGGACTGAACACCGTTTGCGCCTACTTGTTCTGGAACATGCACGAGCCGCGCCCGGGCGAGTTCAACTGGAGCGGGCAGGCGGACGCCGCGGAATTCTGCCGCCTTGCGCAAAAACACGGCCTGTGGGTAATCCTCCGCCCCGGCCCGTATTCGTGCGCCGAGTGGGAAATGGGCGGCCTGCCGTGGTGGTTGTTGCGCGATCCGAAAATGCAACTGCGCACCTCCTACCCAGGCTACATGGACGCCGCGAAACGCTACCTGAGCGAAGTCGGCCGCGTGCTCGCGCCGCTGCAAGTCACGCGCGGCGGCCCCATCCTCATGGTGCAGGTCGAAAACGAATACGGCTCCTACGGCAGCGACGCCGCCTACATGGGCGCGATGCGCCAAGCCGTGCTCGACGCGGGTTTCGACGTGCCGCTTTTCGCGTGCAATCCGCCGTCGGATTTGCGCAACGGATTCATCTCCGACCTGTTTCAGGTCGTCAATTTCAGCTCCGACGCCAAGGGCGGCTTTGCCGCGTTGCGCAAAATCCAACCCTCGGGCCCGCTGATGTGCGGCGAGTTTTATCCAGGCTGGTTCGACACATGGGGCGCGCCGCATCACCTCGGCAACACGGAGAAATATCTCGCCGAACTCAAATACATGCTCGAAGCCGGCGCGTCGTTCAGCATCTACATGGCGCACGGCGGCTCCACTTTTGGATTGTGGTCGGGCTGCGACCGTCCGTTCAAACCCGACACGTCGAGCTACGATTACGACGCGCCGATAAACGAGGCCGGCGCGCCCACCGAAAAATTTTTCCTCACGCGCGAGCTGATGCGCGCGCACCTGAACCCCGGCGAAACCATCCCCGCCGAGCCGCCCGCGCCCAACCCCGTGCAAACTTTTGCCCCCGTCGCCATGACTCAAGTCGCCCCGCTTTTCAAAAATCTGCCCACCGGTCTTGGTTACAACTCCGCCCGCACCGCCTCTTCTGGATTCTCCCCAACCGCCACCGCCGGCTACTCCCCCTCCGTGCTCAATTTCGAGTCACCCGAACTCGACCTCCCGCACGGCTGCGCGCTCTACCGCATCACGCTGCCCGCCGGCCCCGCCACCACGCTCACGGCGCGGAGCATCGCCGATTTCGGCTTCGTGTTTCTCGACGGACAACGCATCGGCGTGTTCGACCGCCGCTTCGTCCGCCACGCAGTGGACATCCCCGCGCGCGACAAACCCGCCACGCTCGACATTCTCGTGGAAGCGATTGGCCGCATCAATTTCGGCAAGGAAATACACGACCGCAAAGGACTCGGCGGCCCCGTGCGTCTCGTTTCCAAGAATGGCGAAACCCGCGAATTGACCGGATGGGGAATCACCACGCTGCCGCTCGACGACGCGCCACCCGCCTTGTTGCACTACGAACCAGCCGCCGCCGCGCCCGCCGCGAACATGCCCGCCTTCTGGCGCGCGACGGTCACGCTCAACGCGGACGGCGACACCTACCTCGACATGCGCAACTGGGGCAAAGGCGTCGTGTGGATAAACGGCCGCTGCCTCGGCCGCTACTGGAACATCGGCCCCACGCAAACCATGTATGTGCCCGGCGCGTGGCTGCGTCGTGGAGAAAACGAAATTGTCATTCTCGACTTGCTCGACCACCCAACTGGCACTCCGCTCCAAATCGCCGGCCTGTCGAAACCCATCCTCGACCAACTGCGCCCCGGCCTCGACTTCGCGCGCATGCTCCGCATAAAGGACGCCCGCGTTTACGTGGGCGATAATCTTGTAGCCAAATAATAATCGGTCTGATTATCAGTCCGATGCGTCTGATTAGTTTGATCTGACTGATCTACTAAACCCATTTTCCCAAAAACACCATGAGCCTCGCAAAACCAATCCTGATCGCCTCGCTTTTCGCGGGCATAATGCTTGCCGCCCGCGCCGCCGCGCCGGTCGCGGTCACGCTTGCAATCGACACGCAGCACCCCGCCCAGCAAATCCTCGGCTACGGCGCCACCGGCGCGTGGTGGGCGCAGGATGTCGGCGGCCTGCCCGAATCGCAGCGCCGAGAAATCCTCCGCCTGCTCTACGACAAAAAAACCGGCATCGGCCTGACTATCTACCGCCACAACCTCGGCGCCGGCACACTCAATGACCCCACCATCCAGAAAGGCAACCGCCGCGCCGACTCCATGCTCGACCCCAAAACCGGCCGCATCGACTGGTCGCGCGACGCCAACGCCCGCCGCATCATGCGCGAAGCCGTCGACGCCGGCGCCGAGCAAATCATCCTCTTCGTCAACAGCCCGCCCGTCATCATGACTATCAACGGCCACGGCCGCTGCACGACCGACCCCAACGGAAAATTCACCAACGGCAAACTCGACCCAAAAACCGTCAAGGCCGTCACCAACCTCGCCCCCGAACGCTACGCTGACTTCGCGGCCTACCTCGGCGAAGTCACGGAGCGCTTCCTGCGCACCGACAAACTTCCCATTGTGGCCGTCAGCCCGATAAACGAGCCGGGCCACCCTTGGCAGATGGACAAACAGGAAGGCTGTTATTACTCGCCCGACCAAACCGCGGCGCTGCTCAAAGTCATTCTCGCCGAATTCAAGCGTCGCGACCTGCCCGTGCGCATCGAGCCGACCGAAAGCGAGTCATGGGCGAAAGCGATTCCCTACTACGCAGCCATCATCCGCGACCCCGCCCTGCGCGCCGCGCTCACGGATTATTGCGTGCACTCGTATGATTCATACCCGCAAACCAAACAGAAACTGCGCGACTGGTTCGACAAAAACTGCCCCGGCGCGCGCCTCCACATGAGCGAATGGTGCGAGATGCGCCTCAAGGGCGACGCCCGCGACATGAACAACGGCGCGCTTCCGCTGGCGCGCACGATGATAGAAGACCTCACGATAGGCCGCGCGGTCACCTGGCAATACTGGAAAGCCGCGGCCACCTTCGGCACCCACGACTCGCTGCTCTACTACAACGCCAAGACCGGCGCCGTCACCCCGACCAAACTCTACTGGGTGATGGGCCAGTTCACCCGTTACATACCCAAAGGCTCCGTCATCCTCGCCGTGAAAACACCCGCCGACTCCAAGGACACCCCCGCCCTGGCCGCCCGCCTGCCCGACGGACGCGTGGCCGTCGTGAGCGTCAACCTTTCCGAAACGGACAGGACATTGGATTTCAAGTTTCCGAAAAATGAAATCTGGCGCCCGCAACTTCGCGCCATCACCGACGCCAAAAACAACAACACCGTGACCAGCGGCGGCGCCGTGAACAACACGCTCCCCGCGCACAGCGTGGTCACGATAATTTTCCAGAAACAACCATGAACGCAAAAATTTTGATGGGCGTTAAAAGCCTCCTGTTTTTTCTCGCCGCCGCGCCGCTCCCGCTCGCCGCCGCGCCGGTCACGCTCACCGTCGACACCGCCCGCCCCGCGCAAACCATTCTCGGCTTCGGCGCCTCCGGCGCGTGGTGGGCGCAGGAAATCGGCGCATGGCCGAAGGCCGAACGCCGCGAAATCATGCGCCTGCTCTTCGACAAACAAACCGGCCTCGGCCTCGACATCTACCGCCACAACCTCGGCGCCGACACCTATGCGGACACCACCATGTCCCCAGGCGTCATCAACCGCCGCACCGAGTCGATGCTCGACACCAAGACCGGCCGCTACGACTGGACGCGCGACGCGAACGCCCGCCGCGTCATGCGCGAGGCCGTCGATGCCGGCGCGACTGAAATCATCCTCTTCGTCAACAGCCCGCCGATCACCATGACCAAAAACGGCCGCGGCTATGGCGACAAACTCCCCGACGGCACATACACCTCGAACCTCGCCCCCGCCCGCTACGCCGATTTCGCGGCCTACCTTGGCGAAATCACCGAGCATTTTCTGCGCGTCGACAAACTGCCCGTCACCGTGCTCAGCCCGTTGAACGAGCCGGAATGGGATTGGGCGAAACCCAAGCAGGAAGGCTGCTACAACACACCCGCCGAAACCGCCGCGATTCTCAAGGCCGCCCACGACGAAGTCAAACGCCGCGCCCTGCCCGTGCGCGTCGAGGGGCCGGAAGCCGGAAACTGGGAAAGCACACTGCCGTATTTCGAGGCCATTAACGCCATCCCGGAATTACGCGCCGGCATGAAGGATTTCGCCGTGCATGCGTATTGGATAAAACCCGGGCAGCGTGAAAAACTCGGCGCATGGCTCGACAAAAACCGTCCCGACGCCCGCCTGCACATGACCGAGTGGTGCGAGATGAAATCCGACGCCGCGTCCGGCATGGACAGCGGGCTGGTGCTCGCGAGCACGATCATCGACGATTTCACGATTGGCCGCGTGGTCACGTGGCAATACTGGACGGCCCTGCACCCCGCCAACTGGCACGCCGGCCTGCTTTACTACAAAAACGACACGCGCGAGTATACTATTACCAAACGCTATTGGGTGATGGGCCAGTTCAGCCGCTATCTGCCCAAAGGCTCGGTCGTGATCGCCCTGAAGTCGTCCAACAAACAAGCCCCCGCGATGGCCGCGCGCCTGCCCGACGGCCGCGTGGCGGTAATTTGCTCCAATCTCTCCGGTGGCGCCAAAACCTTGGATATCCGGTTTCCAAAGAAAGAAAACTGGCGGCAGCAACTCCGCGTCATCACCGATGACAACAATAATAACACCGTGACCGCCCCCGCCGACGCGCTGCCACCGCACAGCGTGGTCACGATAATTTTTCAGAAAACATAATTAATATCGGTGAAATTATATAAATTATTTCTATTTATAATATCAATATCGGCTGCCGTCGTTGCGACCGCCGGCAACGCCGCGCCGGTCACGCTTATCGTCGACACCGCCCGCCCCGCGCAGGAAATCCTCGGCTTCGGCGCGTCGGGCGCGTGGTGGGCGCAGGTAATCGGCGGCTGGCCCGAGGCGCAGCGGCGCGCAATCATCCGCCTGCTCTACGACAAACAAACCGGCCTCGGCTTGAGCATCTACCGCTACAATATCGGCGCCGACACCCTCTCGGACACCGCCATCACCAACACGGAATACCGCGCCGAATCGCTGCTCGACACCAAGACCGGCCGTTACGACTGGTCGCGCGACGCCAACGCCCGCCGCGTCATGCGCGAGGCCATCGAAGCCGGCGCGAGCGAAGTCATCCTTTTCGCCAACAGCCCGCCCGTGAGCATGACCAAGAACGGACGCGGCTACGGCGACAAACAGCCGGACGACAAAAAAGCCTCCAATCTCGCCCCCGAACGCTACGCCGATTTCGCGGCCTATCTCGGCGAAGTCACCGAACATTTGCTGCACGTTGATAAAATGCCCGTCGTGGCGCTCAGCCCGATCAACGAGCCGGAATGGGATTGGGCGAAACCCAAGCAGGAGGGCTGCTACAACACCGCCGCGGAAAGCGCCGCGATTCTCAGGGCCGCCTACGATGAAATCAAACGTCGCGCCCTGCCCGTGCGCATCGAAGGGCCGGAAGGCGGAAGCTGGGAGTCGGTGATTCCGTATTTCGAGAAAATTACCAACGACGCTGAATTGCGCGCCGGCATGAAAGACCTCTGCGTGCATTCGTATTGGACGACCACCCCGCAAAAACAAAAATTACGCGTCTGGATCGACGCCAACCGCCCCGACATCCGACTGCACATGAGCGAGTGGTGCGACATACCCGACGGCCTCGGCACGGGCATGGACGGCGCGCTGCCACTGGCGCGCACGGCCATTGAAGACTTCACGCTCGGCCGAGTGAACACATGGCAATATTGGCGCGCCGCCAGCCCCTACAATCTTCGCGGGCTTGTTTTCTATGACACCAAGACGCTCCAGTTCGCTCCCTCCAAACGCTACTGGGTGTTCAAGCAGTTCACCCGCTATCTGGAAAAAGGCTCGGTCGTGCTTGCCCTGAAATCGTCCGACAAAGACGCCCCCGCGATGGCCGCGCGACTTCCCGACGGCCGCGTGGCCGTGATTTGCGCCAATCTTTCCGTGAACGCAAAAACCCTTGATATAAAATTTTCCGGCAATGAAAGCTGGCGGCAGCAACTGCGCGTCTTCACCGACGACAGGAACAGCAACCGCGAGTCCTTCGCCAGCGATGTGCTCCCGCCGCACAGCGTGGTCACTATGATTTTCCAGAAACAACCATGAACAAAAACAAAGTAGGACAGGCATTCTTGCCTGTCCCGAAGATTATGAAGATTGCGAAGAGCGGGACAGGCAGGAATGCCTGTCCTACCTTGATGCTTTTCGCGCTCCTGCTTTGCACATCCGCTCTTGCGCAGACGCGCGAGACGTTCGACTTCGGCTGGCGTTTCACCAAGGGCGACAATCCCGACGCGGCGCAGGCGGCGTTCAACGACAGCGGCTGGCGCGCGCTCGCGCTCCCGCACGACTGGAGCATCGAGGGGCCGTATGACCAAAACGCGCCGACCGGCGGCCCGGGCGGTTATTTGCCCACGGGCATCGGCTGGTATCGAAAAACTTTTCGCCTGCCCGAAAGCGCGAAGGGCAAAATCATCACCCTCCAATTCGACGGTGTCTACATGGACTCAACCGTCTGGATTAACGGACACAAACTCGGCACGCGGCCCTACGGCTACATACCGTTCGAATACGACCTCACGCCGAACCTCGTCTTCGGCGGGGGCGATAACGTGATTGCCGTGCGCGTCGATAATTCCCACCAGCCCAACAGCCGCTGGTATTCCGGCTCGGGCATTTACCGCCACGTCTGGCTGCGCACAAGAGACCCGTTGCACATCCCGACTTGGGGCGTGTGCGTGACGACGCCGCAAATCTCCGCCGACCGCGCCGTCGTTCACGCGCGAGTGAATGTCCGCAACGCCAACTCCGCGGCCCGCACCGCCAAAGTTTCGCTCGCCGTGCTTGATGCCTCGGGCGCCATTGTCGCGCAAGGCGTCGCGGGCTCCGCCTCAAAAATCGTGGCGGGCGGCGAGTTGGAATTTTCAGGCGACGTAACCTTGCCGAGCCCGAAACTCTGGTCGCCCGACACGCCGAATCTCTACCGTTTGCGCGCGACGGTGGCGGCGGACGGGCGCGATTGCGATGTCGCGGACACGACTTTCGGCGTGCGCACCATCGCCTTCGACCTAAACCGCGGCTTCCTCCTCAACGGCAAAAAACTCATCATGCGCGGCATGTGCCTGCATCACGACGCCGGCTCCGTGGGCGCCGCCGTGCCGGACGCCGTGTTGCGCCGCCGCCTGCTCTTGCTAAAGGAAATGGGCTGCAACGCCATCCGCACCAGCCACAATCCGGCGTCGCCGGAATTCTATGACCTGTGCGACGAACTCGGCCTGCTCGTCATGTCCGAATTCGTCGACGAGTGGACGAAGCGCAAAGGGCAAATCAAGTTCGGTTACTCCGATTACTTCAACGACTGGCACGAGCGCGACCTCACCGCGCACATTCGCCAGACGCGCAATCACCCCTGTGTTGTCATGTGGAGCGCCGGCAATGAAATCGACGAGCAAACCGCGCGCGACGGCGACAAGGTGCTGCGCCTGCTCGTCACCATTTTTCACCGCGAAGACCCGACGCGCCCCGTGACGGCGGGCCTTTCCAAAATTTTTACCGACAAAGGGCACATCCCGGCTGCGTTCGTCGACCAGCTCGACGTTGCCGGCTACAATTACGTCGACCGCTGGGGCTCGCGGCGCGAGACATTCTACGCGGACGACCGCGTGCTGTTCCCGCGGCGCAAAATGGTCAGCACCGAGGAGTCGAGTCCGCATTCCAATCGCGGTTACTATTCGTTCGGGCGGCTCCAGGTCGACCTGTCGGGCAATCGCAATAAATACGCCAGCAAGAATGCCGACAAAAACGCCGGCAAGTCGCCGAAGGCGGAGTCCAACGCCCCGCGCGGCCCGACCTATCCGTCGGACTCGTTGCGCGCGGAGGAGTTGTGGAAATTCATCGCGACGCACGATTACGTGGAGGGTTATTTCACATGGACGGGCATCGATTATCTCGGCGAGTCGGAATGGCCGCGCACGGTCGCCGCCCCTGGCGCGCTCGACACCTGCGGCTTCAAAAAAGACTCGTTTTATTTTTTCCAAAGCATCTGGACAAAGAAGCCGATGATTCACCTGCTGCCGCATTGGAACTGGGCGGGCCGCGAGGGACAGGTTACGCCGGTGGTGGCGTTCACAAACGCGAACTTCGCCGAACTCTTTCTCAACGGTCGCAGCCTCGGCGTGAAAGCGAAGGAATTTCCGCGCCAAGGCGCCGCCGGCGGCTGGAACGTCTACGCCCGCCCCTACATAATCTACTCGACCACCGAGTTGCATTTCACTTGGGACGTGCCCTACGAGCCGGGCGAACTCCGCGCCGTCGCCTACGACGGCAACGGCAAAATCATCGCCGAGACGCGCATGCGCACCGCCGGCCCGCCCGCCGCGCTGGAGCTGACCGTCGACCGCGCCGCCATCGCCGCCGACGCGCGCGACGTGGCGCACGTCACCGTGCGCGCGCTAGACTCGAAGGGCGTTTTCGTTCCGCTGGCGAAAGACAAAATCACCTTCGAGATTTCCGGCCCGGCGAAAATAATCGGCGTCGACAACGGCAACCCGACCAGCCACGAAAGCTATCAAGGCAACACGCGCACGCTCTACTCCGGCATGGCGCTGGCGTTGGTGCAGTCGGGAACGCAGGCCGGCGCCGTGAAACTCACCGCCCGCGCAAAAGGCCTGAAGGAAGCATCCGTTGAAATCACAACCAAATAACATGAGCACAAACCTGCCCGCCACAATCGCCCTCGCCACCCTCGCGCTCCCGCTCGCCGCCGCCGCGCAACAACCACCTAACATCGTTGTCATTGTCGCCGACGATTTCGGCGTCATGGACATCGGCTGCTACAATCCGAACACTTTCTACGAGACGCCGAATCTCGACCGCCTCGCGCGGCAGGGCGTGCGTTTCACCAATGGCTACGCCGCCTGCCCCGTGTGCAGCCCCACGCGCTTCAGCCTGTTGACTGGCCGTTATCCGACGCGCGCCGCCGTGACGGACTTTTTCGGAGCCGGCGACAGCATGGGCCGCGCCGAAACTTTTCTCCCCGCCGAACGGCTCAACCACATGCCGCTCTCCGAATACACGCTTGCCGACGGCCTGCGCGCCGCGGGCTACCAGACTTTCTTCGTGGGCAAGTGGCACCTCGGCGACGAGGAAAAATACTGGCCGGAAAAACGCGGCTTCGACATCAACATCGGCGGCTGGCAGGCGGGCAGCCCGAACAGTAAAGCCCCGGCGAAAGGCTATTTTTCCCCCTACGGCAACCCGCGCCTCAAGGACGGCCCGCCCGGCGAATTCCTCACCGCGCGCCTCGCCGACGAAGCCATCAACCTCCTGCGCAAGGCGGCGGCGGACAAAACCAAACCGTTCCTGCTGTATAATTGTTTTTATTCCGTTCACACGCCCTTGCAAGCGCCCGCCGCGACGGTGGAAAAATACAAACAAAAAGCGCAGCGCCTCGGCCTCGGCGATGGCTCCGGCAAGCGCAATGACAGGGATTTCGCCCCCGAGGAACAAGCCTGGCCGGTCAAACAAAAGCGCGAGGTGCGCATCCGCCAGAATCACGCCGTCTACGCGGCGATGGTCGAGGAAATGGACAAGGCCGCAGGCCGCATCCTCGACGAACTCGACAGGCTTGGCCTCGCGCAAAACACGATTGTCATATTCACCTCCGACAACGGCGGCCTGAGCACCAGTGAAGGCTTGCCCACGTCGAATCTCCCGTATCGCGGCGGCAAGGGCTGGCTCTACGAAGGCGGCATTCGCGAACCGTGGTTAATCCGCTGGCCCGGCGTCGTGAAGGAAAACACGACCAGCGACGTGCCCGTGATGAGCATTGACGTGCTGCCCACCGTGTTCGCGGCGACCGGTGTGCCGCTGCCGAAGGCCCGGCCCATCGACGGCTGCAATCTCGTGCCGCTGCTGAAGGGTGGGGAGGCGCCCGCGCGAGACGCGCTCTTCTGGCACTATCCGCATTATGGCAACCAAGGCGGCTTCCCCGGCGCGGCGGTTCGCATCGGCGATTGGAAACTCATCGAACGCCTCGAAGACGGCCGCGTGCATTTATACAATTTGCGCGACGACCCCGGCGAGCGCAACGACCTCGCCGCGAAAGACCCCGAGCGCGCCGCCGCGATGCGCGCGCGCCTCCACGCATGGTATCAGGAAACCGGCGCGCGTTTCCTCCGCCCGAAAGACAACGGCCCGTCGCCGTGGCGCCCCGCCGACATCAAGGTAGGACAGACATTCCTGTCTGTCCCGCTCTTCACGGCCCTCGGGACAGACAGGAATGTCTGTCCTATCCTCCTCCCGGACGGCTGGGGGCCGGAAGACTAAGTTATCCCCTCCTTGACAATCACCAGTGACAATCACCACGCACCCGCGCCTCCGCTCATCATGAAAAAAATATTCCTGCCGCTATTGCTATTGTCCGTTGTGTTGTGCGCGAAAACAAACGCCTCCACAACCGCCGCCAACGCTCCCCTCAACAAGGACCGCTGGCTCGAAGTCGACCTGTATTGGTTCAATAAAAACGACATGAAAGCCTCGTCCGAGACATTCTGGAACAGAATGTCCCCGCTCTTCACGGACGTGGCCGGCGAGAAAGGCATCATACTCAACATCGGCTGGCTGATGGATTTCGTCCTTGAATGGAACGGCTCCCTCGACGCCCCCATACCATTCCCGCAAGGGATGACCATCTGGGAAATGTTCACTGACGAGGGCTATCTGCTCGGCAACACCGAACAGCGCATGGCGCAGGCCGAAAAAAGGTTCTCCGCCGCGCGAAAACGCGAAACCGTCCGCTATGAAAACTGGACATACAACGACCTGAAAAACTTCATCGCCATATTCCGGCAAACCGCCGCCGCGCACGGCCTCAAGGATATCCGCATTGGCACATTCGTGCTCGGATGGAAAAGCATCTACCACGGAAACGATTCCAAGTTTGCCGCCAAGCACCCCGATGCCTTCAGCGATGTCAACCAGCGCTACAACAAAGCCTTCAATCCCACCTGCATCCTCAGCAATGACAAAACCCGCTACGGCGCCTACCCCGACGGCGTCCCCGACGGCCTGCCAATCACGAAATTTTTCGGCGACCAGTGGGGCGACCTCTCAAAAAAAACCGGCTTGGACGCCATTGTGCTCCGTGACAGCGCGATAGGGCAGGGCATATATCAACGAAGCGGTCCCGCTGGAAAAACAGCCCCCGCCGACCCCGCCGCCGTCAAAAAATGGTGCGACGCCACGGCCAGCCTCGTGCGTTACACCAAGCAGGCCAATCCCAAGGCGCTGGTCATCGGCTATTCAAACGGCGCGGCGGCCGTCGGCGACTGGCGCGTCAATTGCTTCGACTTGGAATCGATTGCGAAGGAAGGCTTCCTCGACGCCTACATAGACCAATCGTGGGCCGGCGCATGGAATGAAGCGGGCCAGCGCCCGGGCCGCTTCTGGAACAGCCCCCACATGGGCTGGACCTACCAACTCGCCTACATATTGTTGCACGGCGCCATCCTGTCGGAAACACCCGCGAAACAATATATACTCACCGAGACATTCGACGCATGGGAGTCGTGGAATGTCATCGGCTGCGCGCGCGAGCGCCTGCGCTGGGGCATCTGGGCCTATTCGCACGCGGCCGTCAAAACCCCCGCCGGCTTGAAATTCCCCGCCGGCAGTTACATATCATGGGCCAATCAGGTCAAACGCCTGCTCAGTGAGGACGAGGTCGATTTCCTCGCCACCGAAACCAACCGCGCCTTCCGCGACCTTGATAATATACGCGACATCAACGGCCCCACGCTTGTCTACACGCGCAGCGCGATGGAATGGCAAAACGCAAACCAGCCCGCCGTCTGGATGAAGGAATGGCTGGACGACCAGGCCGGCTCCATGATGAAGTTCGGCGCCCCGATACTCTCCGCCGCGCGCATCGAAAACCTCGGCCGCGCGGGCGTGGACAGCGACATGTTTATTATACAAACCCCCGTTCATCTGAAACCGGACGAAAAAGCGTCGCTTGAAAAACTCATCGCGTCGGGCAAGCCCGTGATGCTCTGCGGAAGCCCCGCCAACGGCATCGACCGCGATTTCCTGCGACTCGCCGGCTTGTCTTCCCCCGACAAGTCTCCCGGGCCGGAAAAAACCATGGGAATTGTTGCCAATATCAACCACCCGCTGGCCAAAAACTGCCCCGCCACCTTTCCATTATATCATCCTTATACAAAAAACATCCTCGACAAAAATTCGGGCTCGCAAGCCGGGGTTGTATATACGGTTTCCAATTCCCCCGCGTTGCTGCGCAAGGGCAATCTGTCGGTCTGGGACCCGCCGGAGCTGCTTATATACACAAACGAGCCCCGCCCCCAGGGTTCCCTGCCGTCGGATGTTCTCCTGGGCTCCGCCGTCCCCTATGCCCTGGCCGCGCGCCTCGTGAATGACGACCTGTCAAAAGCCGGCAAGTTCAGCGCCCGCTCCCCCGGCATGCTCCTGCCCGTGTGGTGCGGATCATGGACAAAAAAATCGGGAGAACTGGCCGTCCTGCTGGGCGACATCGAGGAAGGCTTCGAGCACACGGGAAAGGAGCAATCCCGCGTCGAGATAACATTGCCCCCGCCGTATGGAAATCGCGCCCTCATGCGCGAAAAATGGGCGGCCGGCACTTATGTCATTCCCGACAACACGATTCGTTATTCCTTGAAAAGAGGGGAAAGCCGCCTGCTGGAAATCAAGGAATTGAAAGACAACAACTGATTATTATCATGGCGGAAACGACCGCCGGACCAATCACCGGAATCATGAAAACCCGCGCCACATTTGGACTTCTCCTCACGGGAACGCTCGCCGCCGCCGCGTCCGCCGCCCCCGCGACTTCGCGCCCGAATATCATCCTCATCGTCGCCGACGACCTCGGCCAGCGCGACCTCGGATGCTATAATCCCGGCACATTCTACGAGACGCCAAACCTCGACCGCTTCGCGAAGCAAAGCGTGCGCTTCACCAACGGCTACGCCGCCAATCCGGTATGCAGCCCCACGCGCGTCAGCTTGCAAACGGGCCGCTACCCGACGCGCACCAACAACACCTACTGGTTCGGCGCCGGCCCCGTCGCGGGCAGGTCCTTTGATTTCATGCCGCCCAAAATCACCGACTACCTGCCTTTCGACGAGGAAACGCTCGGCGAAGGCCTGAAAAAAGCGGGCTACCAAACCGCGTTCGTCGGCAAATGGCACCTGGGCGCCGACCCAAAATACTGGCCTGAAAAACGCGGCTTCGACGTGAACATCGCCGGCAACCGCATGGGCCACCCCCACAGCTATTTCTCGCCCTATAAAAACCCGCGCCTGCCCGACGGCCCGAAAGGCGAATATCTGCCGGAACGCCTCACCCGCGAATCCATCGCGCTCCTAGACAAAATGGCGGCGGACAAATCCAAGCCGTTTTTCCTCTGCCACTGCTTTTATCTGGTTCACATGCCCCCGCAGGCGCTTCCGGAGCTTATAAAAAAATACACGGCCAAGGCCAAAAAACTCGGCGTCAACAACGAGAAGGATTTCGGCGAGGAGGAGCAGAACTGGCCCGAGGCCGGCAAGCGCCGGATACGCACCCGCCAGGGCAACCCCACCTACGCCGCGATGATGGAAGCGCTGGACACCTCGTTCGGCAAGTTGATGGCCGAACTCGACCGCCTCGGCGTGGCGGACAACACGCTTATCCTGTTCATTGGCGACAACGGCGGCCTCGCCACCACCGGCCAGGCCCCGACCTCAAACCTGCCGTTGCGCGCCGGCAAAGGCTGGCTCTACGAAGGCGGCATCCGCGAACCGTTTATGGTGCGCTGGCCCGCTGCCATCAAGGGCGGCGTGACCAACGACACGCCGGTCATGAGCATCGACGCGCTTCCCACGTTTTTTGCCGCCGCCGGCGCGGCGCTGCCCGCCAAAAAAATCGACGGCCTCAATCTGCTCCCCATGCTTGAAAACAACGCGCCCCTGAACCGCGACGCGCTCTTCTGGCATTTCCCGCACTACGGCGATCAAGGCGGCTTCCCCGGCGCGGCGGTGCGCATCGGCGACTGGAAACTCATCGAGCGTTTCCTCGACGGCCGCGTGCAGTTGTTCAATTTGAAAGCCGACCTTGGCGAACAGCACGACCTCGCCTCGGTCGAACCGGAGCGCGTCGCCGCGATGAAAGCGCGCCTGCACGCCTGGTATAAGGAAGTCGGCGCCAAGTTCCTGCAAAGAAAAGGGCCGGACGGCTCCGAACCCTGGCGTCCGAAAGACGACAACACTCGCGCCACCTCCACCGCCTATTACACAAGTCCCGACTGGTTCAAATTCTACGCCTACGCGCCTCCCGAAGAGCTGGGCTGGGACGATTGACCAAATAACCTTGCGCTGGACACAGTAACGTCTGCCCTTTCGATTCGTCTCATCAGACCGGTAAGTCCCGTCCGCATTCCTATATCTCCCATTCCTCCCATATCTCTCATTTCCCATTCCCATGAAAAAAACCACCGCCCTCCTTGCCTCGCTTGCCGCCACGACGGCCTTCGCGCAAAACGCCGCGCCCGCGCCCAAGCCCAACATCATCTTCATCCTCGCCGATGACCTCGGCTACGGTGACATCGGTGTGTTTTATCAAAACGCCCGCGGTGCCGCCAACGCCGGCCTCCCCTGGCACGACACGCCCAGCCTCGACCGCATGGCCGCCGAAGGCGCGAAACTCACCGACCACTACTGCGCCGCCCCCGTGAGCGCGCCGTCCCGCGCCTCGTTCATCAGCGGCCTCACGCAAGGCCACGCCAACGTCCGCGACAACCAATTCGACAAGGAACTCGCCGACAACCACACCGTCGCCACCGTGCTCCGGCGGGCCGGCTACGCCACCGTCGCCATCGGCAAGTGGGGACTCCAAGGCAAAGGCGAGGCCCCCAACTTCCCCGCGCACCCGCTCAACCGCGGCTTCGATTATTATTACGGCTACATGCGCCACTCCGACGGCCACGAGCACTACCCGAAAGAACGACTCTACCGCGGCGGTGGTGAGAACGGGGGAAACGCCAAAAATCAAATCCGCGTCTGGGACAACAAAACCGATGTCACCGCCGGTCTCGACAAATGTTACACCACCGACCTCTTCGCGGCACGCGCCAAAAAATGGATTGTCGACCATGACAAATCCGCTCCCGGCAAGCCGTTCTTCATGTATCTCGCCTTCGACACTCCGCACGCCGTGCTCGAACTGCCCACGTGTCCCTATCCGGCCGGCGGCGGCTTGACCGGCGGCCTCCAATGGCTCGGCACCCGCGGCCACATGATAAACACCGCCACCGGCAAGCCCGACACTTATATCTATCCACAATACGCGCGCGCCACCTACAAGCACAACGGAAAGCAAACCCCCTGGCCCGACGTCTATAAACGCTACGCCACCGACGTCCGCCGCATCGACGACGCCGTCGGCGACCTCCTCCAACTCCTCAAAGACCTCAATATCGACCAAAACACCCTCGTCATTTTCACCTCCGACAACGGCCCGTCCATCGAATCCTATCTGCCCGAAAGAATAACGCCGCAGTTTTTCTCCAGCTACGGCCCCTTCGACGGCATCAAGCGCGACATGTGGGAAGGCGGCCAGCGCGTTCCCGCCATCGCCCGCTGGCCCGGAAAAATCCCTGCCGGCGGCACCGTGGCCGCGCCCTGCGCCATGTTTGACTGGCTCCCCACCTTTGCCGAGGCCGCGCAACTCGTGCCACCCGCGAAAGCCGACGGCCGCTCGCTGCTCGGAAACCTCACCGGCCACCCTGCCGCAAACAACCGCGGCAGCGGACAGCCCGGCGATTATTTGTATTTTGAATATTTTATCGGTGGCAAGGGAGACGGCAAAACGCCGAATTATCCCGAATTTGAATCCGGCCACCGCGGACGCGTGCGCCAGCAAATGCAGGCATTGCGCCAAGGCGACTATCTGGCCGTGCGCTACGACATAAAAAGCGCGCAGGACGATTTTGAAATCTACAACGTCACGCGCGACCCGAAGGAAGCGCGCGACCTCGCCAAAAAGCCGGAAGGCGCGGCGCTACAGGCGCGTTTCAAGACGCTCGCCCTCCAATCCCGCCGCCCCGACACCAGTGCCCCGCGTCCCTACGACAAAGACTTGATCCCCGCCGTCCCCGCGCCCGCGAACGCCAAACCCGCCCAAGGCTTGTCGTGGAGTTACTACGAAGGCAACTTCCCGTGGACGCCCGGCACCGCCGGCCTGACCGCCCTGAAAACCGGCGCCACCACCGATGGCCTGACCCTCACAAATATCCCGCTGGGCAAAGGCCAAAACGCCGCGGTCGTCTACCAAGGCTACCTGAACGTCCCCGCTGACGGAGACTACACATTTGAGGCATCCACCGACACCGGCCTCATCATGCGTCTGCACGGAGCGACGGTAATCGACGCGGACTACGGCTACAAATCCGGCGCGAAGCGCACGGCCAAAATCCGCCTTCAAGCCGGCCTGCACCCCATCACGCTCACTTATCACACCGACGGCAAAGCCTCCCCCGCGCTGTCACTCACTTGGCGCGCCCCCGGCGCGTCCGAGTCGCAGCCCATCGCGCCGGAATTCTTCGTAAGGTAGCCTGTACCGAAATTTTCACGCCCGCCCAGCACAGACAAGAGTGTCTGTGCTACCCTCAGGCCCGTCATTCAAACCCGTCATGAAATTCCCATCTCTCCCATCTCTCCTATCTCTCCCATATCTCCCATCCCCATTCCGCCTGCTCATCCTCGCCGCCATTACCACCTTCGCCGCCAGCTCATTCGCGACCACCGCCGCGCTCGCGCAAACGCAGCCCGCGCAGGAAACCCGCGAAGTCTACAAAACCACCCCCACGCGCCAGCTCACGCTCACGATCAACAAACCCGCCGACTGGAAACCCGCCGACCGGCGCCCCGCGATCGTTTTCTTTTTTGGCGGCGGCTGGACATCCGGCTCGCCGGTGCAATTCAAGCCGCAGGCCGAATATTTCGCGAAAAAAGGCATTGTCTGCCTGCGCGCCGATTACCGCCTTCGCGGTCGCGATAAAATTCTCCCTGATAAATGCGTCGAGGACGCCATCAGCGCGATGCGCTGGGTGCGCGCCCACGCCAAGGAACTCGGCATTGACCCGAACCGTATCGTGGCCGCGGGCGGCTCCGCCGGCGGCCACCTTGCCGCCTGCACCGCGACGATTGACACCATCAACGCCCCCGCCGACGACAAAACCATTTCCCCAAAACCCAACGCGCTGATACTGTATAATCCCGTGGTTGACTTGGTCGCGTGCGGCGCCACGCGCGACAGCCATTTCTTCGCCGGCATGTCGGCATCCGTGATAGAACGGATCTCGCCTTTCCAACATCTCACCAAAAACCTGCCGCCGACACTCATCATCGACGGCACGGCCGATCAGTTTTATACGCAAATCAAGGCATTTGAGGAAAAGTGCAAATCGCTGGGTATCCTGGTCGAGGCGCGCTACGTCAAAGACCAGCCGCACGGTTTCTTCAACAGGCCGCCGTTTCAGGAACAGACCACGGCGATGGCCGGCGCCTTCCTGGTCCGCATCGGCTATTTGCCAAAGTAGAATATTTTTCATCAATGCGATCCACTTCAATCCAAGCCACGCAACGTATTGGAATTATTGCCGGCGTCGGACTCTACCCGCTCGTCCTTGCGAAATTACTGAAGGAGAAAAATTACGCAGTATATTGCGCGGCGATACGCGACCACGCCCTCCCTGAAATCGCCCGATATTGCGCCGCGTATCAACCGATGGGCTTGGGCCAGTTCGGAAAAGCCATCCGTTTCTTCAAAAAACACAACGTCGCCACGGCGACAATGGCCGGGGGCGTTAAAAAACGCCTGTTGTTTTCCAAGGGC
>JGI20166J26741_11911139_pt1 | contig 19910 bp, 12 predicted proteins | sample TergutCu122P5_FD_26741 | JGI IMG/M metagenome (IMG submission 26741)
ATTATGGTTGCTAATTTTGGTATGTAACAATCCTGTTTTCTTCCAATAAATTACTAAAATTAAAATACATTTATCATTATTTTTTTCTAAAATTCCTAACAAAAAAATCACAACTCATCTTATGGACTGGTGCATCTTATGGGCCGGGAAATATGGTGCATTCTGTCTTCATAGCCAATACGTATAATGTCTGTGTTGTCGAGAGGATGATTGTGCATATGGTAGGGCTGATAATGGCAGGATTTCACATTAAAAATACTCTGTCACATCACTAGCAAATGTGCCACATGCAGAACCTCTCCTTTTGGCAGTTGCAGTTCTGATAATATATTATGGGTTTACTCTGACAAAATATTATTATTCTGTAACTAGGACTTGAGCTTTGAAATTTGATGAGCAATGCCATTTCTTCCTCTTTATCAGGGCTGATAATGGCAGGATTTCACATTAAAAATACTCTGGCACATCACTAGCAAATGTGCCACATGCAGAACCTCTCCTTTTGACAGTTACAGTTCTGATAATATATTATGGGTTTACTGTGACAAAATATTATTATCCTATGAATTGGACATGAGCTGTGAAATTTAATGAGCAATGCCATTTCTTCTTCTTTATCCCTTTCTTACCTTTATGTCCTGCCCACCTTTTTCACGTATGCCTTTCCATTCCCTTGTCTTTCCTATCATCATTCCTCATTGCTGTCTGATCTTCCTTTCTTTCATGTTGAAGCATTATTCTCACCCTTCTGCTTTTTCTTTATCCCTCCTTTCTCCCATATTCCTTTCTTATTCCTTTCTTCTAACTATTCTTTGGTCATTTCTGTAACTATTCCCTCACAGCAGCAGAAGAAAGTCTAGGCATATTTCACATCTTAGAAACAGCACATTTGACTTTCCCAGGGTATGATTGGCCTTGGCTATTGAAGATTCAAGCCTTCTGGAATGTGACACTCTGCTGTTTAGTGAGTAGTTACCAACATTTCAGAGGAGTGTGTCACCTCTGCCTTCACAGTCCAAGTAGTTCAAGAACCCCCAACATTAAAGTGTTACAAATCTTCATTGGCCCCACTGCAAAAATCTCAGATCTTGAATTGGCTGTTATATACACATAGATGCTGAGAGTGATGCATTCTTAACTTTATTTGGTAGGGTAGCAAATCCATGTTAATTGCTCCCAAAGCATGTGTAATGTGTTCTAGATGTCGCTGGGAGTCCTCAGTGCTCTTGCAGTGATTTGGTCGGGTGTAGAGACATGGAGTAGTTGCCGTCGATCAGGCCATGTTGGCATAGATCATATCACTCTGGGTAAGCTGATCATATTTGCATGTGGAAACCTTGCAAATGTGTTCTTCTTTGTTGTGGCCTGTGCCAGTTTCCACACCTTCATTTTCTACAAGGGGCAAAGTGTTGTACAGGTCCTGCTGTCTTCCCACATACAAGACCAGCTAGTCAGGAACTATGTCATCTCGTCATTCTGTCTCAAGGTGAGTAATGATGAAGGTTATGTTGCTGCAAAATTAGAACGTTCCTGTTTCATATCTTGTATATAGATCATACAGATTGTTTCTACCAGTATTTCATGCAGTATTGAATTGCTCATTTCTAGTTTTATATGCGCCACTACTCTTGAGTTTTGGCCATAAAATAAGTGAAGACCCAATTCCAGCGAAATGTTTCTGTGTTCCAGGTAGTGGATATCATGCATCTGATCTGGCGGCAGATTTCAATTGATATATTTTTCATTGACTGGGAGCGACCACAGAATCAGAGCTCCACAATACAGCCACGGAGTCAGCTGACTAGCACACTGCCCAATAATTCTGAACAGCCCGTTAGCATATGGAGGACATACTTTGTAGCCAATGAGTGGAATGAAATTCAGACCACAAGGAAGATAAGCCTTTTTTTCCAGCTAGTTCTGACAGTCTTTGTGCTCAAGGTGACTGCATGGTAATGTGTAGCGTTGCTAGGCTGAACACAGTGATATATGTTTGCTTGTACTGTCTCCAGGTGATACTGAACCGTTCTTTAAGTTTTTAGCTTCACCTGATGATGAAAACAGTGTGTTTTCAAAACATTGTGTAATATATTTTATTTGATAAGACAATGGAAATAGTCCAAAAACATGTCAATGATGTGCTGTCACCAGGTAATTGGATTAGAACACTGGGCAGTGGCTGACCCTGAGGTACACACCACTCTTCCAGAGTACATGAAAGATAGTCCACCAAGTCTGACTTGTCGCTTGGCTGTGGGGGTATTGGTCTACTTGATAATCTACTTGTTACAGGTTGGTTCAGTCCACTAAATCATTGTTGTCTTATTCATGTAGCACAATACATAACCTCAGTATTTTGAAATTTTCTGGAAAGATGGTTTCATTTCTAGATACTAAGTCAACTGCCTTTAGCAAACAGAGTTTTGGTGGGGAAACCTGAAGAAAAGAGTCCACTTGGAAGACTGAAGCATAGATTGGAGAATATTATTAAAATGTATCTTAAATGAATGGGATAAAAGGGTGTGGACTGGGTTGATCTGGCCGTTAATAAGGACAAGTGGTGGCCTGTTGTGAAGATGGTAAGGAACCTTCAGGTTCCATAAAATGTAGGTAGTTCTTGACTAGCTGAGGAAATGTTAGCTTCCCATGCATCTTGGAGTTAGTTAGTTATTTAATTAGTTAGTCAGTCAGTCATTTAACTTCATAGAGGATGGTAAGCAGTGCTGCTAACTGGAGGTACACCATGAAACTCTTTTGGCAAAATCAGACAATGTAATACCAACCCAAGCATACCTTTCACTGTAGTTTATTACTGCCTTCTTCTGCTCTTATTTTTAGATACTAGCAACACAAACTGTAAAATACATGACAGATAATGAGATAATAGGCCATAGTTTATGTGGATAAGAAGTGTCTATCAGACTTTGTCACGGAACCTGGAAAAGGATGATTATATAGGCTGACATCAAAATTTCATGGAGAGCAGACAGGTCTAAATATGAAACTCATTTTGTTGAGAGTTTGAGTTCTGTCTTTTTTAACTAACATCAGTGTTACGTAATGTAATTTATACAATGCAGCTCATATCTTCATGTCCACTTCACATAGCATGAATCTGCCTAGTAACAGATCAAGTGTTTTTGTCTTTATAAGCATGTGGTAGGTTGTGGCAGAACAGTAGAATGGAGGAAGCTAATGAAAAGAGATTAATATTTAGAACCTTTACATTCACCAAGATATGAAACAGCAAGGTTTGCAGCATGAATGGGGAAGAAAGTAAAACAAAAAATTTTGGTTGGAAAACCTCAAGGAATGAAACCACTTGCCAGACATATTCATAGATGGGTTGATAATTTTTCTCTTGTTTTACACATTCAAAGTGGTTCAGGACTGGTTGAATTTTGTGTTTATATCATATCATTTATTTTCATTCCATGGATCCATAGAGTTTACAGTAGTGCAACTTTGGCTTTAAATTCCTGAACATTTTAGCCAACTTGTCAAGCCTCTCAATTTGTATTCAGAATGTCCTGGGTTCAAATCTTGACCCAGCTGACTGAGGAATTTCTTCAATTCTTCCAGGAAATACTAGGCAAGTATGTGAAAATAGGACCTCAGTTGTAGGATTACAGCAGTTTAATAATTTGAAGCCACCAGTTGGTCTGTATAATGTTAAAAGAGATTTCCCTAACAGAAAATACAATGTGTTTCTGTAACGATATGCAGCTAGCTAATGCTGTTTGAAAAGCACTCACTGTTAATTCTGCAAACAATATGAGCATAAATGCAATTTACATATGAAAGACAGAGCTTTTCAATGTTAAAGGCGGTTACATATAATTACCACTCTGTTGTAAAAGGTTACAAGATCTGCGTGATCTAACTGAGTTGCACTGCTACCATTGCAGTGGCTGTTTATGCTGTTGATATATGAGAGGTATGTCAAGAACATGATTCAAGAGTTTGTTGACATATGCTCCATGGCCAATATCAGTGTCTTCATCCTGGCTTTAGAGAATTATGGATTCTATATTCATGGAAGGTAAGTTCATGTTACATGATTACTAGAATGTAACCTATCAAAAATTCTTTCTTCCTGTCCTGTATACACTGCTCCTTTATCTCTTTCTCTCCTGTCTCCTATATTCTTTTTTAATCCCTTTTTTCTGGCCATTCTGTAGTCATACCTCTCCCCATATGTGGTGCAATCAAAAGAGTTTCCACGCTGAGTTTATTTCTTCATAACAACCACGTGTATCTTCTAATCAATGTTGGCCCCTTTAAAGTAGTCTCCTTTGGCTGTTATATGAGCAAAGCCATTGACTGAATTACAATTTAAAGCCTTTGTGAAGTGTTTTATTGGAAACTTGGGAAGCATATCCTGCAGTTTTCTTAAATCAAGGTGATATAATGATCTTACTCACTTTAATTCCATCTTGAGTTTTGGGAGAAGAAAAAAATCACATTGTGTTAAATCTGGCAAATAGGGAAAGTGTGGTGTTCTGTGTTACAGCACTTTGGGGTCAGCAGCCACCTTGCATAGGATACTGTCTATCATTTTTTACTTTCTTCCCCACCCTAACCTACCCTTTCATATTACGTGTAGCTACCTCAAGCAGTTACTGTCTGTTCAGTGCTTGACCTGGTAACTGATTTCTAAATTTGTATTTTGGACTTGGAAAATAATAATTTGGCCTGAGCAGGTTTCTGTACCTGGGTGTTTCATGGTGTTTAGTTTAATATACTCCTCCTCCTCCTTCTTCTCTGCCTCCTCCTCCCTTTCTCCTCCCCCTCCTTCTCCTCCTCCTTCTTCTTCTTCTTCCTCTTCTTCTCCTTCTCCTCCTCCTGCTCCTCCTCCTCCCATGCAAGTGTTTGTGTTTGTAAAGACTGTAGAGCCCCTTGTATTTCTTTCTGTTTATTATGTACATGTCAAGTAAGGAATGTTCAATTTTAATGTTAGACATCCTGTTGTGTTTTCGCTTAGTTCAAGGAGTAGTATTTATTGCGACATGTTGCAATAAATACAAATAAAGTTATGTTAATGATCTTTACACGTTTAATTCAATAAGGCATGTTCATTCTCATGTTTATGTTGCATGTGTATGTGTTTGTGTTTGGGCAGAGAAACTGTGAGAATTGGTTATTGTTATTTATGGTATACTTTATATTAAATTTATTATTTGTTATTCCTTTAATTCTTGGTTCTCATTGGACGTTACTTGTTAGAGATATGTCCACAACCAGTGTTGCCGTGTGTTCCTTGTTTAGGTTGGGTGAGGTCTATGTTGCAAATTATGTACTTTGATGATGTAAAGGGAGCGGGAGGGTGGCCTTAGTCACATGACAGTCATTGTGTCTTTAGCCAGAAATTCTCCTCACTCAGCAGGGCAGTACAAATTTGATGGCAATCTGATGCATTTTCAGATTGTCTTAAAGATAGTCTGAACTGACAAAAATGTAATGCCCAACATGTTAACAACTTCTTGGTTAATTGTTTTTCAGTGTTTGAGGACAAGTTCCTTTACCTGCTCCACATTTTCACCTGTTTTGTATGTTGATGGATGTCCTAAGCATCTAACATCTTCAGAGGACTTGGAAAACCAGTTAAAAGCCTATGTATTCCTCATGTGCTCTCCAATAGCCACTTTTAATATTTCAAAAGTTTCCCTAGTATTTTCACAATTTAAAGTAAAATTTGAGCAGACACTGTGTTCCTAAGAGTCTGCCATTTTCTAAGTATGCCAAAACTGCAAATTGAATAACATGTACTTAACAAGACATGACTCAACAGTCACACACACTACAGCCATATTACAAGCAGAAGGTGACTCAGCAGACTCTAGCAGAAAATGGTTCATTTTTGTCCCTGTTCTCTAGCAGTGGTGCATTGGTTTTCCAAGGGTGAATGGAACTACCTAAACAGACATCCCTCATGTACCGGCAGTGATACTAGGTTGGGTTTGACTTGTGGGTAACATGAATTGGCTATTATTTTTGTAAATTGGACTGCAAGATATCAAGTGTCTTGTGGTAAGAGGCAGTTGATATAATGGAGATATCTGAATGTCCCATTTTGTCCTCAGGCATGTCTGTTAAACATTCTTACAAACATGTGCTTGATTCAGACAGTGACAATGTTATAGCAGTGTTACAAGGATTTCTTTTTTCCAGGCAATGACCCTGTTAAATCACTGTTACAAACGTGCCTTTTATTGAGGAAGTAACAATGCTAAGTCAGTGTTACAAGCATATCTTTGATCTGGGCAATGTCAAAGCTCCATCACTGTCAAACACACATCTTTGATTAAGGCAGTGACAATGCTAAATTGCATAACAAATATGTCTTTGTTCCAGGCACTGGAAAGTGGTAGATCAAAGTCATGAACTTGACTTTGGTGCAGATGTTGGACAGTGCCAAATCATTGTCACAAACATTTAGAGCCACTTTAAACTGCAGTACCAAATTGCGTTTCCAATGGTCACAGTTTTTGCTTTATTTCACAGACTGCATTCATGTATATTATCTCCATATGTTTGAAGCTGTGGTACAGAGCCCAAATCTCACGCATAGAAGTGGAGCGTTGAAATTATTGCAGATTTTTTACTTGGCTTTAACCCGTTAAAGCACTGTACAGTAGTCACTATAGGTATTATGTGCTTTAACATGTAGAAACTCAGCATTTGCCCATGTATAGGATATATGCGCTTTATGTAGTTCTGAAAATATGTGTCAGTTAGTTGTAATTGTAATGATGCACAGTTTTTCTGTGATGGCAGAACTGAATTTTTAAATATTATTTGGTTGAACTTCAGGCTTCAAAGGATATTTCATTTGAATTGGCCTAAGGGTTTAAGAAGCTTAAAATGGCAAAACACACAACACACCCTCTTCTTTCAGATCAGTGCATGGGTTTGCTGACACAGACATGCAGACAATACTAGGACAGCTACAGAGAGAAGAGGAGGACCTGTGTGGGCATCGGGGACTGGTGCCTGGCACAGACCAGCAGACATTCCAGATGGCCATCCCCCTCCAGCTGAGGTCCTATTACCAGAAAGTCATGGCCCCAGTCAATTCTGTATGTGAAATGAGCTGGACACAATTTTTGTGATGAAACTACCCATGAATTTACAATTTTAAGAAACTACTCATGAATTTACAATTTTAAGACCAAACTAAGAAATGATAGCAAAATTAATCTTAAGAAATTAATGGTCAGTCTCATTGCATGTTCTTATTATTCTTTTTGCAGTTAATGTTGTCGACAAAGAGGATGTCAGTGGCTGGTGCTGGGACCTTAAGATCGAGGATGATGTCTGATAATGTGGACCGAAGCATACAGGCCTACCACAACATGAACAAATTCTTGGCTGCATTTTTTGAACATGTTAGAAGATGTTCATCAGTATTAGATTTAATTTATAAGTTATGAAAAACTTTACACTGCTGTGAGATATCCAGATACCTCTGAATGGTGCCATGTTCAAACACTTAGTTCAGTTTTCTGAGGTTTTGTTTGCAGGAGAGATATGAAGTAGACTAGTAATTGTGATTTTGAACGTAGGCTGCTACCATATTTTTGGTGTGTGTACAATGAAAAGTAGCAAAAGTGCATGTGCTGGCTGCCGTCTCTGTCTTTCTGCATATAACAACTTAAGATTAGCTGGCCATATTTTCATGAAATTTTATATTGAGGAGTTTTACTGAAATGCATTACAATTTTGGTTAAAGTCACGTGGCAAATGTGGTTGCTTTACATGTAGAACTCTATGCATTTCTGCATCTTGAGCATAACACAGTATAAGACACTCTTCTTTCCATCAGTCAGGTTGTAATCACCTGCCTACTAGTAAACTAGTAACATGTGAACACAGATTGCACACCCAAACACAGTAATGTGTACAGTGTTATATGAAAACTGATGAAAGAATACAAGCAGGGACCAGACACAACACTGACTCATACACATATGCATTGCATTGAACAATCAAGGTGATTACTAACTGTATCGTGATTGTAAGAGCACATGTAAGTTGTGGTGTCATAAGTTGGGGAGCATCACTATAGTAGTAACTTCTGTAAGTCATCTGGTTTTCAAGATATTTAAACAAAATTAACAGTGGCATTAGAGTTGTTATACCCTGCCCACTTTTCCTAACTTGTTACATTACATGGTCATCACCACCATTCTTCCTGGTGTTGGGCCCAGTATGCCTGATGTGTGTCTTACAAACAGAACCTATCTTAGTATCTTTTTCGTCTAGGATGGTAATTAATTTTGGGGAAATCCTAACATAAGTCCTTCAACATGTTCCATCTAGTTTTCTTGTTCATTGAAATATAAAAAATGTAGTAAGCTTCTATCCCTGCTATGTGTGTGTGTGTTTGTGTGTGTGTGTGATTTCCTACACTCCTTAACAACAATAGAGATGTGCAAATTGTGAGGTTGGACTGACTTGTGTGCCAATTACTTTCAGGTCCTGATACAATATGTAGTGCCAGCCTTAAAAAATAGGTAGCCTCTTTTAAAGGTAATATCTTTGTTCAGTTGCAGTTTTCAGTTTCATGTAAGTAGCTAATGAACACTGGAATTAGGCATATGAAACCTGGCACAGAGATAAGCCAATATTATACCTACACATTATTTATTACTATTTTTTTTAAATTTAACAAATATAAAAGTGGTAGCAGTACAGAACTTCGAGTTTATACCCAACAAGTATAACTTTTAAAGTTAAGTAATACATTCATTATGAGGAAATAAAACAATACAAATGACACTAACAGGTAGGAAGAAGTAGAAGTCCATGCAGTTGGAAAGATGCATTTGTGAATTCTGCTCTACACTCATTCTCTCTCCTACAACTGACTTAGTAAGAGAACACGTGGGTATATTATAAAATTTACTCCACTTTTTTGCCAGTATGGCCGGTAATCATGGCTTTTAAAGCAAAGTGCAATGTGCAGCTTGCAGTAAATGCTTTGGATGTGATATGAAATCTCATTTTTGGTCATTTTATTAACTGCACAAAGAAAATTTATTTCGTAATTTTGCATGCCTCCCCCACACCAAATGTGTGCTGCTACACAAATAATCCATCAAAACAGTTGTGATGGGACAGAGGTTGCTGACATGGTCAGGGGTATAGGTGCACAGTAACATGATTACAAGAGCTGTGAAAAAATAATGATTTAATGAACCCAAGAATAAAAAATTATCCAAATTATTACAGTATATATGCATTGCTTGGAAGCTATCACTGCATATTTCCTCAAGCATATGATAAGTTAAAAACTTGGTGTAATCAAATGTGAAATTGGGAATGTAGAAATGCAGTGGAACAATATCAAGAAATGTGTATTTGGTTGGGAAAATTGAGAGGAAAGCAAGAAAGCTGTGGATTACACAGGAAATTGTCAGTACAATGGATGAATATCAGTGACAATTGAAGGAAGGAAGAACTACAGAAGACTGAGGAACAAATTGAAAAGAGCCACAGACAAGGCCAGTTAGGAATGTCTTGAGAACATATGTGCAAAAGAACAGGATGTTTTGATATAATGGACATGGATGTAGGTTGGAAATTAAACCACAGGATTCAAAACATTTTCTTTGATGACTCTAAAGGGAATATAATAGTAGAGTAGCGACAAGTACTGAAAATCTGAGACAGTTATTTTGCAGAGTTCTATAATTAACCTAATCAACTAGGAAACCTAGTAGATGAACCTCAAGGGGAAGAAGATGCAGACAAGAAGGGCCCTTACCTTTTGCAAAGTGAAGTGGGGAAAGCTATTAAGGAGGTAAGGAATAAGAAGGCTACAGGAGATGATGATATACCTGGGTATGTACTCAAACTGTTGGGAGAAGATAGTCTCAGAAGACTAATGACACAGCTGATCAACATCATATAAGGAAATGGACAGTGGCCCAAGGATTTAATTTAAGTTGCAGTGATTGCCTTAAAGAGGCCGAAAGCTACAAAATGTTGAGACATTTGCACTTATAACAAAGATAATAGCAAGAGTACTTAGAAGATGGAATGATAGGAAATTTGAGGATGTTCTGGGAGAAGATCATTTTGGATTTAGAAGAGGAAAATGGACAAGGGATGTATTTGAGATGCTGAGAGTAATATCAAGTTGAACTTCGGACATAGAAGAGGAATTGTGTGCATGCTTCGTAGGCTGGGAGAAGGCATTTGACTGTGTAAAGTGGACAAAATTAATGCAGATCCTAAGGGGAACAGGCATCAAGTGGCAAGAAAGAATATTGATTTACAAATTGTACATGGGTCAAAGTGCTAAAGTACAACTGTACCAAGGAGAGACAAGAAGTTAGAAGATTGGGAGAGGAGTCAGACAAGGATGCTGTTTGTCACTGATTCTGTTCTACTTGTACAGTGAATACCCTACCATTAAAGCTCTTGAATGGTTTGGAGACTCTAAATAGGAGGACAAGTAATTCACACTGTGAAATATGCGAATGATCTTGTGCTACTGGGTAAGGAAGAAACAGTGCTAGATATGTAGACTTTTTGAAATTGGAAGATGCTGTGCAATGTAAATGAATGTGGAAAAAAGCTCAGTTATGACAATCTTAAGGCATCTATCTCCAATACAGGTACAGCAGATTAAAAACAACTGGAGAATATGTAATATTTCAGCTTGGGTACCATGATAACAAATGATGTGCGATGCACACATGAAATTAAATCCATTATTACCATGGCACAAGCAGCATTTGAAAGAAGAAGACTCTTTTCAGCAACAAATAGGACGTATATGTAAGGAAGAAACTAGTAAAATGCACATTTTGAGCATAGCTTTGTATGGCGCTGCAACATGGACACGTAGGAAAGTAGGTCAGAAATACCTGGAATGTTTTAAAGTGTGGTGCTTGAAAAGGATGGAGAAAATCAGTTGGATTGATCATGTTAGAAATAAAGAAGTATTACATACAGTCAAGGGGGAAAGGAATATCATACATGCATTAAATGAAAGGCTAACTGGATTGGTCACATCTTGCATAAGAACTGCTTCCTAAAACATGTTACTGAAGGAAAGATAGAGGGAAGGATAGCAGTGACGGGAAGAAGACATAAGTAGCTACTGGATGACAAGAAGGAAAAAGAATATGCTGGGAATTAAAAGAGAAAGTATTAGATCACACTCTTTGGTGAACTCACTGTGGAAGAGGCTAAGGATCTGTCATAAGACAGAATACAGAATGAATGAGTGCTAAGTTCCTCTGACAGATCAAACTGTCATGCATAGTAGATTTACCCCAGTAAAAAAAAAGTATAAACCAAAAAGAATTAAAGTGCATGATGTGACAGGACATGTAGCTGATAAAATAATTATACAAGACTTTGACGTTGCAACCCCAGTTAAGAAGGTTGGCCTGGCCCAGTCATTTCTAGAGAAGACCAGAGCCAAATTTTGATGCAGGCAGTTGCAGGTCTGGAACATAAGACTAGAGTGACATGCAGTCAGGCAAGCTAAAATACAGGCAGATCTGTGATGAAGAGAAGGATGGAGGGGACAGAGGGTTGTGCAGACTGTCTTCTTAATGTCTAGTGCAGATCTGTGTGTATGTTGTAGCGAAGTATGAGTATCACTTGTTGTTTGACGTGTTACCTAGTGATATCTACAAGAGAAATACATTTATTCCATATGAAGAAACTTTAGTTATGCTAATGCCATAGTCCAGAATGTAACAACCTGTTGTCTTCTTCCCTTCCTCTACAGTCCTTGCATCACTGCTGTATTGTAGTGGTGCTCTGTAAGTCTGTCTTGTCATTTCCATTAATGTGTAGGGTGAACATGTTGTCATTTTGTTTCAGGCACTCAAAGATTTGGATTATGATGTGAGAGAGAAGACATCTGTTGAATCTTTGCTTGACATTGAGTTTACAGAAATCTTCAACAAAGGAATCCTGTATGCAGGTTAGGCACCTTCTCAACCCAGTACATGCAGGTATTTTGAACATGAAGGCCTCCTCTGAGCCTGTTCTCATGTTTCAGATACCGGTCACTCCTTCGACAATGTTCTCTTCTACGGAAATGAGTTTACACTGGCAACATTTGACATTTTCCTGTTCTTCTTTGTGGATATTCTTTTCCATGATTTCCTGCTAGCAGCCATTATCACAGCAGTCTTTGCAAAGGTCTGTATGATACAGTGTATGGGTAGCACAATAGTCACAAGAAAATTGAGCTTATGATTTCATATTTGTAAAACCAACAAAATTTAGAGCATTTGAACCTTCATGATACTGAACCTGTAGTGTTGCAGGCATGTGCAGTATTCGTTCTCTTCTGTGCCTGCAGGATGAGCGAAAATTTTTGCCACTCTAGGTCAAGCTTAGACTTTCTGTTATTCCACCCATCCACTCACAGTGTTTTCTGTATTTTACCTGGCTTGTGGCATGGTAATTCTGAGGAAGGTAATGGGAAAAAATGTACGCATATGCAGCTGGTTTCATCACCATATTGAATCAGCTTAATGTATGGTTGTGGATTATTGAAAATTGTACACATATTTATTGTAGTTTTGGTGGCTTGAATATTCCTTCCTGATGCTGATGTCTGTATTGGTGCATTAGGTAAAGACAACACATTAATGCAGCATCACTGCTTCTTTACTCATTTTACACTTTCCTTTCATAATTTTAATTTCTTGGATTTAGTGTGTGCTGGAAATCTTGGGTCTAAAACATGCCTGTTGTTTACTTGTTGCAGGCTTCCTTACATTAATTCTGTTGGTACAAAACAACAAACTACTTTTGAGCCTCTTTAACCTTTATTATAAGGAGATTTAATTCAGTCTTTGTGCTCAGGGTACTGAATTTTTTCTGCAATGGCCCTTTACATCATTGCACGTTTGACAATAAACGTTTATATATTATGAACCAAAGATGATGAAATAATGCAAAAATCTGCAATGTGTTGGGAATAAATTAGAGATATTTCAGTTAAAAAAAATTTCAGTCGAAAGTGCCTACATGCAGGAAGTTTATTTAAAAAATTTTATAATTTTCAAATTATTTTACTTGCATAGGGAATTCCAGCTTCAGGTTTTGTGGATTTGTGCCTTGGCTTGGTATTGTCCAAAACATCATCATACTGCACACACACACACACACACACACACACACACACACATATTATACTTCAACACTTCACTGACAACTTTTTTCTTCACACCACTTGCTATTCACATGCAACACCATCATGAACTGAGAAAGACCATTGTTTGTTGAGTGATGTTCCAGTATACTGACTTGTGTTATCATTTCCAATATGTTTTTCATGACAGTTAATCAATAATCTCTACATGATATTTCCTTACTCCATCAAGGAAAGAGTAACTAAAACAGAGATATTTCAGCAGTTGTCTAAAAATGCATAAAATTCTGTTGCCTAAATAACTGATGCTGTTGCTTGATGCCCCTGCTTCTTCACTCTCACTGTACCAAACCAGTTCAGATATCCGGTTTGGGGACAGGATTCCGGCTCTCTTACACACAGACATTGCAGACTGCTGACTGAGAAATGAATATTTAGTTTGGCTTATTATTTTACAGTTCGAACAAGTGGTAATGCAGTGAAATGCCACATTATTTCAGCTGTTTTATGGCTCGACTATTTACAACAGTTTATTTACATATATCAAACTCAGATGAAATTATAATCCCCCAGTGGGTTTTGTCAATGAGGCTTCTCAATTTCAGTATACCTTATGGGAAAATCATGACCACACAGTGCAGCCAGCAGTTACCTATATTTATTTGTGTGGGCGAATTTATGCATCCTGTTTATCTTATTTTTCAAACCATCTTTCTGTAATAGAGCAGAAACTGAACTGAACTGTAAGGCAGGCATTAGAGAACCTGTACACAAATGGCATTTTTTATCATATACAGACAGTTGGTGCTTAGTCCATTTTAGTAGTAATACACGTATATCCTGCAACTGTTCACGTTAAGTGTGTCCTTGTTTTGGCTATAGAATCAGGAGCTGTGTCATATATCAGTCACTAAATGATGTAGTTCTTTGCAGCAGGGTACGCAGCAAGAAAATTCTGCTACAAAGCACGCTGTGATAATTGGAAGTTCCTATAACAGCAGTGCTTGGCAGAGCGAATGAGGCTTCGTCCTGGAATGTGTTGACTGAAGTGCTTAGCACTGCTAAACGTTTCTTCAGAAAGAAATTAAAGGCTTCAGATGCTTAGCATAAAAACAAACATACGAGGTTTCGAAGATTACAGGCAGGCTAGAAACTGCTATTCATAAAGTGCATATATGTACATAATTGGTTAAAACGGCCGGAGCGTGAATCTGACCACAAACCATTATATAATGTGGAGATAACAAGTGGGGCTTTAATTCTAAGCCTCTGCATGAGTGTACAGAGCATTTAAATGGCCGCAGCGCACCAAGACGGCTGCGTTAGTAAGATGCCGATTTAAAAGGATTTGGTGCGTTAGTACGATAATGGTTAACAAGCTAGTACTCAACCAACTCTTTTGTTTACACCAAAATGGAGGTACAGAAAACAAACCATGATGCAAAAGGGTCAGCTATCATGTTGCACAACCAGGCAGCCCTTCAGCAGTGCTCTGTATGATATGCAATACAGAATTTCTAAACCACCAAACATTAATTCATTCTGCATACAAACCAGTGTTGTGCCTATCACCTAGTCTGCCTTACACCTCAAGAAACAGGTCTCGTCTTTGAATTCCATATCAGACTGTTCCAGCCTACCCCCAAAACTAATATTCTGAATGTGTTTGTACTTGTTGGGTATAGGTTTCCATCTGTCATGCACGTGATGAACTTAGAGCATAAAACTCTGTGCCACCTTTGCATGCCATAAGTAGATTAATTTATAACACAGTATCAAATAGGTGGAATCCCCTGTACTGTATATCACTGTGTTAGTAAAGACATCTGCACCAGTATTCTCAGACCATCTTCATAATAAGGAAACAACACCTGCGAATTAAATCTCCACTGACTGACTGACTGACTGACTCCATAGAGCCAAGAAGCTAACAGTTCCTCAGCTAGTCAAGAAATTCCCACATTTTGTGGGACTCAGAAGTTCATTACCATATTCACAAGAGTCCGCCACTTTTCCTAGTCTGGAGCCACATCAATCAAGTCCAGGCCTCATCCATGTCTTCCTATTTGTTGAAGAAAATTTTAATTTTTGTTATCTTAGATATTCCATTATGTGTCTTAGTATTGCACATGGGTATGTAACTCCGGCCAACACAACTGTTTATTAATATTGTTAGTTCTTCTAAATGCAATGACAATATGTTTCAACCCATATTTACTTCAACTTGAGGCCAATATTCACATAAAACAAATAACAATTGCATGGTTCATCATATGTAACCAGTTTGAGATCTCATTCTGAACTTAATGTATAATACTGTTTTCATTGGAAATTGCAAAGTTAAAAAACTTAAAATATGTGGCAACTCATTAATGCTAAAAATAATGCCACTTTTGAGGATTTCTGACATCCTGTAGTCTCTTCCCTGTAGAGTCCGGTTTTTATTCCAGTGACATATGGTAAAACAGTTGTGATATGTGTTTGTAAATATGTTTGATGATGGTATGCACTGAAGCAACATGTACACCATGATATTCTTGTCTCAGATCATGACAGACACCTGGCATGGTCTTTGTTTTCCAAGTGGTCTCCTTCCCTCAGTTTTCCCCATTGGAACCCATATGCACCTCACCATTCCACTATACCTGCCCTGTCAATTTAATTCTCCTTGATCTGATCATCCAAATGAAATTTCGTGAGGAGTACAGATCATAATCATCATCATGTGATCTGCAGTCCTTTAGTACCTCATTCATCGTAGGCACACATACCTTTCTCAGCACCCTGTTCTTGAACTCCTTCAGCCTATATTCATGCCTCTGTGTAAGAGACTAACTGTCACAACCATAAAAAACAACATTCAAAGTAAGAGTTCCCTATATTTCACTGTCTATATTTTTGGAGAGCAAACATGATGACAAAAGATTCTGGACCAAAAGGTACCAGGCATTCCCTCAGTTGGCTTACCTTAATTTCATCATTAATGTAATTTTGATTTGTTAGGCCTGTTCCCAAATATTTGAACTTTGCCACACTAAAAGGCTGTATTACCTCTCTTTATGTTGTACGAGTAATTTTGTTCTGCATTCTTTTCACAACACATGAATGTATACTTAGTCTCCTCATCATTTACTTGTAGGTCAACCTTCATATCAGTGACTTATAAAGCTTCTGTGTTTTACTCTCTGGTATGTATATTTTGCCCAGTAAGTTAGCATTGTCAGCATAGACCAGCAGCACATGTGTTCCATCCACTTGTGGTCCCTCTCGTATTGCTTGATCTTTTATAATGACATCTTCTGAAGCAAAGATGGAAAACAATGGCAATAAAGCATCTCATTTTTTCAGACCATTGTCATTAGGAAATGTAAAAGAAAAATGGTTGCTGTCTGAACCATAGGTTTAAATCAAATATATTTTTCCTAACCTAACAATTTCATGGTTTATCAAACTCAGTGTCGATATTATGCAAAATCTCTCTCCTCACTGAATTACAGGCTTGTGTATTGCTCCTTTTTAGGGCATCATAATATAAATGTGTATAGCGGGACTTGACAAGCAGCATAGCTGGTAGATGTTTTCCCCAGGGCTGACATGGGTTTGGTGATACAGAGACTCTGGGGATAGATGTATTTATTCAGTATTCATTAATACCCAACACAGTTATGCTTCCAGGGTAACTAGTTTCAGCCTATTTACGGGCCATCATCAGACCTATACATGTAATAACAAGTGACAAAAACTGTACAGTTGTCCATATAACCTTGAGAAAGAGATTTCTTCCTTTACATAAGAATATAAAACTGGTAAAATTTCATTGTACAGTTTCTTTCACATGTTCTCATACATACAGGTCTGATGATGGCCCATAAATAGGTCAAAACTAGTTACCGTGGAAGCATAATTGTGTTGTGTATGATGGAATACTAAATAAATACATCTAGTGATCTGATCACAACAGGTATGTGTCACCTAAAGACTCTGAGAATTATGCAGCACTTCTGTTTTGGTCGTGCTGAAATAATCTTGTTTTGCTGCTGCCTGCAGATACTTGTGGTAATACGCAGAGTGGCTGGGAGGCATAATATGGCCAAGAAGACATTTATCGATGAACGGTTTCTGGTATGAGACGTGCCTCCCATTACTTCCCAATCTACACAGCAGTCAGCTGCGTGGTAAAGAAGCTGGCAGCAGTATTTCATTTTATGCTGAGAAGAGCCAGAAGCAAGTGCTGCTTATAGGAGTTCACTGAACAGAGCTGTCTGCTGGACAGAACTGAGTGCTTATATCTTGTACTTGTACCGATTTTGTGCAGTAAATGCTCATGTCAGATATTGCAGCAGTTGAATGTCATATTTATACAATCATGTCACAAAATAAACTGCATTATTTTTTGTATGTGCTAACTGTTTGTGTAACTTTGGTATTTGTGGTTTAGCCCTGTCATACATTGAAGCTTACCAAGTGTTTTTTGGCATATACTCCAGTTGCCATTCTCAGGGTAAAAAAATTTGGAATTGCTTGAATATGTAACACACCTACACAATTCTTGAAACTTTTTTCATGTGCTCTCTTTCTTGGCTGGAGAATAAATTAGATAATATCCCCAACTCGAAATTCTTGTAACACTATCACTTCTGGCATAATAATATTCATTTCCACCAATTACTCACTGGCTGTTCACTGACTGCTGAAAGCATGTTACAACCTTGCTTTCAAATTTTATGAACTGCAGGTATCATTAATTTCCACATTTGCATAATGTAGACTCAGTATCAAGTCATCTGTACATGGCAAATTTATTTGTCTATGGTGAAGCAGGTAAAACAGTTGAAAGCCAGTTGAACTGCATGGAATGCTCTCATAAGACATTCAGTAACAGAATAAGTTAATCCAAATGCTGTGTTGACATGGTACAATAAGGCTTTATGTAATGGTGAAACTTTCCTTTCAGTCCATTTGCTTCGTGGTAATAGGCTGTCATTTGAATTTCTGTGCAGTCAACATTTTAAAAAAAAAACTTTAAAATTTTATGTCCATGTTTGGACATAAAATTTTGAGCATTATCCCCGATCTAGGTGTTGCCACCTTCCTACTTAGTAGATGCACTTGTGTTGTAACAAAGGTTTCTGCCACTGAATCAGGGCTTGGGAATGCTTCTGTGTATCATGTAATGTAGCCTAACACTTTTTTTTTGGGGGGGGGGGGAGTTTTGATATTTTCACAGCAGTGTGTTTATGAGAATTTTCTTCCTCTGTAATGACACTTCATCACTTGGCATGTAGTTCCCGACGTTGTGGAGGATAAACTTCATTTCCAAGGGTCTAGAAGTCCAAGAAGAGTCTTTTCTATGTGGATTTGAGTGTGGATTTATATCAGTGTTTCTTGTATCTTAAAACAGTTCTGATGATGGCAGGGGTGTTCTTAAGGGGCGTGCATAATTTGGCGATCCCTTTCTATCCTAGCAGGCCTCGCTGTGGTTTCCATACTTCTCTATTGCCTTCCACATATTTGGAAACAATAATAAGTCAAAATTATGGCATACATTCTGATGCTTTCTGGTACTGCAATCATAACGGCTGTGACTTCAGTTAAGATTTAAAATGTATGTTCTACATCTACATATTTTCTTTTCTTACATTGTGTACTTTTAGGGATGTGTTGTGCTTGAAAGATGTTCACTATTCTTCACTCTGGAGGAATGAAGCAGTCTGGAGAACCCCATTCACTTCCACTTCAAAAATTCTCCCCTAGTTTAACTGGTCCATGACCAACTATTAATCATAGTAATGATTGATAACAATTACACTGTTAGATAAGACCCATAATAAGTTTAAAACAGGTCTGACTTATGAATTATATATCCATTGTTAATCAAATAATCAAGACACACAAGAGTATTAATTTAACGACTTCAAATTTTGCTGAATCATGCGACAGCCTTCGATATGGTTATTAGAAATAAATTCTTGAAAGTAATGGCTGACGAAGGTTTCCACATTGCTACATAAAAGTAGTATAAAGCCTATAATTAGATACAAAAACTGCATTAGATAAATGTCTGAAAGAGGATAAGAGGAAGAATTCAATCAGGGACTGAGAGACAAGCATCCTTCACACCCACACATCTAATACATATAGAATCCTTATTTTATCTAACAATATGTCACTTTCCACCTCTACTTCGCCACTCTTGTGGGCAGTCAAAAGAGTGGACTGTAAATGACCAGACAGACAGTGTCAAACGATCGTTTCCAGGGAAATGACAGTGTACATGGGCAGTATCTTAAAGCAGTGCCATATAAACTAAGGAATTGCTTCTGAATCATTCAGTATATCCTAGATACTATTGTATTTGCTGATTATCAGAAAATAATTGCTAAAACAGAGGATTAATTTCAATAGGAATTACATGTATTAAATATAATTTGTAAGGAATGTAATTTCAAGATGTCTACTGAGTCATGGCACTGGAAGGACTTAGGCACTTCAGAAAAGGAAATCACTTATTGACAATAAAATTGAACAAATAAAAGACCTCAGACTATATCAACACCAACAAAAGCAGTAAATTACATATTGTGTATTTTACTATTAATTTGCTCCTACATGCTTCGGCACATTCACCATCTTCAGGGATCTAACACCAATGTTGTTAAAATGAACAGCAATAAAATATTGATGTAGAATACATCTATGGTTTCGTTTGGTGGGGGGTCTGCAAGCAAAGTCGATGACGTCACAGCGTTACCGAGCCGTCACAAGATGGCGGATATGT
>JGI20166J26741_11912251_pt1 | contig 19900 bp, 11 predicted proteins | sample TergutCu122P5_FD_26741 | JGI IMG/M metagenome (IMG submission 26741)
ATTTCCTACATTCTGATATAACTGTTATTATTTTACATGGTCAGATACTTATTTTATACAATTGGAGACCTTACTTATCAATCACCCCTCGTATTTTGATTTGAATAACGCCGTCGGCCTTTTTCTCCACAATTCATTTCATCGACTGTCCTGTTATCCTACTATGACACCTGCTTTCACAACCGATATGTATGGCACACCTTCGTGTTCTTGTTGCTGGAACGGTCTCTTTCGTGTGTTTCTAATTTTGGAATAATCAGTGTATTATCACTGTTTTTGAAATCTGTTGCGTGATAGATTTTTCTAAACTTAAACTTTTAAAAAAAAATTAAGCAACCTCATATCACAGCAGACATTTAGACGGTGTGTGTAGCAGTACATACGAAGACGTACAAATTGTATTGAATCCTGCAAAAGTTAATTACAGACGACGTATCTCGATGCTTGCACCTCGGATGAAAGTTTTCAAAACCAAAGTAGATGTTCATTCATTGTGTAAACCTGTAATTCCGCGGATAGCCATAAGGATAACAAAAAATAGTTTACCCATAATGTCAGCCTTTCGGCTAGGTGTGTTTCTGCTAGAAATCTGATTTTCAAGAACAGCTTAATGCATCTATAATCAAAGTTTGTTTTGTAATGTTTGTGTATGGCTACTGAAGATAAAACAGATTATTTTAGTAATTTAGGCATTCTCCCTTGGCTTCCAGGTTTGGGAGTGCTCTGTACAACTTACAAACCTATCATGTTTGTGTATATGAACACAGACTATCTTCTTAATCGAAACATGATCAAACTGAATTATTCACTTGTTGCCACTCACGCAGAGCTGATATTGAATTAACCCTTTGAAGACTGACGTTCGTCTGAATTACGCACCTATATGAAGCTGACTTTACTGCCTTACTGTTCACACAGTCTGTGCCTGTTACAAAGAGCAGTAGGTTAATGTTGTTTGAGGAAGTAATTGGTACTTACTGTGAGAATCATAGGAAGTAAACAATGTGACGATAAATGCAGTGTCTTTTAATATTACACCCACGCCGTCTGTTTGACTTTTAAATTCCAGGTGGCGCCTGTTCACTACACGTACAATTCACAATATCTTTATCGTGAATTTGATATTCAGAGGACCGTGCTTCATGATACATTCCCAAAACAAAAGCCAACAAATGCACTATTTCTCTATTTTATTTTGGTAAAGAACGCTATATGTTTCGGACAGATTCACTGCCCATCATCAGGAGTTTTAATACTGTATTCACAGCAATTGGTATTTGTCATACTAGTTATGTTGACTGTCTGCTAGCGAGGTCGGGATGGACCCGACCTCGCTAGCAGACAGTCAACATAATATGACAAATACCTATTGCTGTGAATACAGTATTAAAACTCCTGATGATGGACAGTAAGTCAATCCGAAACATGTAGAGGTCTTTACCGAAATAAAATTGAGAAATAGTGCATCTTGTTGGCTTTTATTATGGGAATCTTTGTCATGTTTGTAACTGCGAACACTTGACTGAGACGATGAATTTGCCGAGAGTGAGTTTTCATGTAAAATAATATTGTGAAATAATTACTTCTTGGTGTCGGAGTCTTGTGGTCTTGTGTCGGTGAGTTAAGTCTGATTACTGTTACGCGATAACACACTCCTACCGGATTAACTGTCATAGTTACATATCGGGACTTAAGTCAGCCTGAGAGGGGTAGCTATTCGGACGGTGGGATTACCCTCTTTTTTCATTCTGCAACATTTTCAATCCAGAGCAACTTCAAGGATGTCCGGTACAATGTCTCTGGAAGTTTTTCTTGCATGCCTGATATCCGAATGTTCAGTATAGGGCTATAAAACAGTACCCTCCAGAAAACTCGTGGCATCAGGTCCGAATAGAAAGTAACTTGAAACACTTACTAGGTCATTTGCACTGTTCAGCGATTTTTATATATAATGGGCCCTTTTAACACCTGCGGTATTTAATTTCCCATCTTCTGTCGTTCTAGACATCGTTTCTTTCTACTACCTTCTGTCCTGGCGAAATGCAATTTTTATTGTTCCCACCCACGTTGTAGTAGGTGTTTGCTCGGATTTTTCTTGATATGGTGGTATACTCTTGGACTCCGTGCAAAATGTTACCTGTATTTCATTGGCATTTATATCTGATCTGATCTGACTGGTTACATTCTTCTTCTGATGACTCTGTATACATAATTACCAGGTTTGCATGAAGTCTGGTTTCATTTTTACGGTAATTAGTCAATGTATGAAATGTAGCAAAAACCCAGTTGTATTAAAATATATTTATTTTGTCTTAAAAAGTTGTTTGAAAACTACTGTGTTGTTGTTAAATTTGTCTTCACTCGGGGATGGTAAAATCTTCTTCGAATTTGCTTGATATCCGTCCATATCTTCATATGTTCGAGCTTTCCTGATTATACGAACCCGTTTTCCCCACAGGCACACGCTAACTAACCCTTCCTGAATCATAGCCTACTTTCACGCTGTCTGCATTTTGGAACACCCTACCCAGAAGTGTAACAGTCATGTCGAAATATCACAAGGCGCCGCCCTCTCTTTTACATGCTTCTAGGCCTAGAATTCAATTTCCACGAATCCCGTTCTATGTCGTGAGTTCCTATAGCTGTGAAAATGGAAGGTAAGGCTTCTTCGAGAGTTAAATAACATATTTCGAAAAATATTATCTCAGCAAAATGGTAGGCAAGATTGGCCTCGTTATGTAAAATTCCTTCACGTGTGCGTTAATCAGTTATGAAAACAGCTGGGTCGGCTGCAGAATGTCATTTATCATACCACAGAGTTACAATAATATCTCGAACACAGAGTTCAAATAGGAAACACCTCAGTTTTGTGATCGTATTGACAGCTGTCGACATCTAGTACCAGAAACCTAAACCACGTAACGAACCGGCTCTGTGACGACAAATCCCTTTCTCCCCGACCTTAAAATCTGTCACAATACAAAGTACAGTGCCTGCGTATGAAATAAATCTTTTAGACAGCGCTTTTAATAATTCACAAGCGCCGCCCGTCTGTCTAGCGGTCACGCTTTGTTAAGGCACTTTAAGACGGTATTTCGAGCTAAACCTCTACGCACATGGAGAGTCATGAGTCAGTAAACATAAGAAAATAATATCCCAGAACAGAGGCACGAACCTTTTTTTACATGTCCGATCTTCTAAGCCGTAAACCAGAGAGAAATGTTGTCAAGCGAAGGGAATACTCGTAAATGCAAAGAACTTCGTCTTTTGTTTCAAAACATTTTAAAGTTGTACATCCCGTTGTATTCTCTCGAGATTCATTAATATGTAAAATAAAACCGTTGACAAAACAAACCACTGGCACTATTATTGTAGCTACATGTTTCGACCTTGTAAGGTCTTCGTCAGGCTAACATGCAGTAACACTTAAAAAGAAAGATATAACGTTTTGTTTCAAAGAAGTTTATGTTTTCATGTTCAGTAAAATGCACTGAAAAGTCACTGACTCAATGCAGTGTAATACGTCAAGGCGTATGAGAGTTATTACAGTAGATTCACCGCCCCAAGAGACAGCGTTTTTGACACAAGCAAGCCTAAGTCTGATGCGAGATTTGACGTAAAATTGAGATATATTTGGCACACGTGCATTACAATGTTTTTAGTTCCTTATTGTCACTGAACTATAATGAAGGTACTGGATGCTAAACGCTATGCCTCAGACCATGTATATGTACACTTGTGTACCGGGCATCAGAGCTTCGACTGCATTTGCCCTCTGCACTGCCCTCTAGTAAGTTATTTGTCAAGAAAAGACAAGACAGCTTCACACATTACACTGCTTTGGTATTAATGCCCCACATTTAGGGGTATATGACAACTTCAGACGTACTGGTAACCGTTACAAGCATATGATTTGAACAAAATACTTTTTCATTCGAAATATTTAGGTGAGTGTATAATTTTTTTCCATGCCAATTTCACATTCATTTCTGCATATTACTGATCCAGCATTAAGATGGGGTAATATTCACTGACACTGTAGGCATAGGAAGTTTCACAGCAATTCGTCCCGTCCGTGTGTATCAGTAATTATTGCTGGGAACAGACATGTTCTAATTTCGTTCTCTCACACTCTTTTCTCATGTGCAGCCACTATGATTTTATTGTGAATATTTCAATTATAAACGTGGTGTCAGGTATTGAATTTTCCGTCCCTAATTCATGAAGATCCAGTCGTGTGTAACTTTTCCTACAGTGAAATGTTTCTGTGGTTGTTGGCAGCTCTGAAGCCCAAGATGAAGAGCCACTACAGAGGTCACAAGATGGCGGTGTGGCTGAACCTTATTCCACAGCTACATCAACCTGGAGATGAAGACGTGAGCATGAGACACCACCATTTCCACGAGCGAGGGGAACACTACTACTCAGGTACTGTAATGGTTGCTTCAGTTTCCATACGTTTCTGATACACTGTGCCATAAATGGTTAAGAGCTGACGGCAGTGCACAGCTGAGAAATTCAAGCCCTTTCTATCGACACTTCTGTAAACCAGTGGCTCCAAAAGTTCAAAACTCCATTATGTTTCCCAGTCCGGTATTGTACAGAGTTTTCATAAAATAATTATGTACACTCAGATTTAAATGTTTACTGAATGCAACAAGATTGTACAGCAGAAGAAATGTTCTCTAGAAGTTGTTGAAATGTCGTTTTCGACACATACACTTTGTCTTTTCACAACCCCGTAAAAAAATAAATCTAATAAACTGAGATTATATGGGCGGAAAGGGAATACCATTGGTCCCTGTCGACGTGTTTATCGTTCTAGCCTAGAATTTGAAAGTTTCCAAGTCCGTTCCCCAGGCGTCCCTCAACTTGAAATAAAAGAACATTAAGAACACGTGCCAGTACGAGCCCATAACAAAAGACGGTGTACAGCAAACATTCGAAACATCGGGTACACCAAATACACCTTCCAATACAATGAATACGCCAAAACGACAAACTGTATAATACTAAAGCACTGTGTTCCACGTCATGTAAATTTTTCGCTTATTTTTTCATTTTACTTTCAAATGTAACCCCACCCCACCCCGGTTTATTTTCAGACACTTGCAGTTTACTTTCTCTCCTGAATATAAGACACCACACATAATGTATTTTGTGCCACAGGAGTGGTCCGGCCAGAGGCATACACCCGCCTGCCTCCACTTTTGCATCCAATAACAACCACAGGGACTCGGAACCCTAGCAACACCCCACTAGGAAAAGAGTGTCTCCCTAATTCGACATCAGAAGAAGATCTGATGCGTCGTTCTGACGAAGACGACAACGAAGACGAAGCAGGACTTCTTCAGCGACTGGCCACGAGGCACTACTACAGCTACACGGCAGCCTTGGGGGTCACAATTGGAGTCGGCTGTCTTCTTCTGGTGCTCAACATGCTTATATTCGCGGGAATCTACTACCAGCGTGACCGGGACCGTAGGAGGCATTCAGCTCCGTCAGGCTCCTCGTCATCAGCTTCTTCTGAAGGTATCCCGATGTCGCACCAACCCCAGCAGACTCAGGCCACTTCTGGTACGTCCTCTCCAGCACCCACTGCCCACGTCATCAAGGTACATGAACCGCCCCCCTCCTACACGACGGTCACCAAGAGTCCGTCCATCCCCGACCCTCCCCCGCCCCCAAGACAGTCTGCCCCTCAAGGTTGCGTTGCCCCGAGTTCGACACCAGTGCCTCCTGTCAGATCCACATCTGCCGGCAGTGGGGGTACAGTGAAGAAGCGTGTTCAGATACAAGAGATATCAGTATAGCATCGTGCCCCCGACGCGAAAAGCGTTGACGATATTCATTTCATAACTTTTCAGTTCAAACCATGAACACTCGCAGGAGAAAAGGATCACATATCAGACAATATTATGTTCAGGTGGACGAATCTGTTGGGTGTGTGTTGTCTTGTAAAGTTTTGCCGTTAATATAAACAGCATTATATTAATTGGTAAAACGACGACGACGACGACGATGATGATGATGATGATGATGATGATGATGATGATGATGATGATGATGATAGTGATTTGCCACGTTTAACCCTATCCTTCCTTCCTTTGTACCCACAAAACTTGGAGTGAGGAAGAAATGAAGGGGCTAGCATACAAAATGCAGTGGACTATAATAGTGCGATGTAATCAAATAAGACGCTTTTCATAAGGGCATAAAACGCTGAAGTTAGTAAGGATATTACATAATAACTAGTGTAACTGAAGACTGTGATCAACTAGAATGTACATACCATATGGTGTAGTTTATCTGTGCGCATACGAACGTTTTAGGGGAACCTGCACCAACAGTATTCTGGATGAGACGATTCTCTAATTCACAGGAGTATGGGAAGTTATATAGGAGACGATGCAAATGGAAGCAGAAATGAGATATCACAAGAAGGGAAGCTTCAAGGAACAGAAGGTCAATTTTAAGGAAGGGTCTGCAGACAGGAACGCCCTGTAGCATGGCACAGGTTCTCCAAAAGGGCGGCTTTGAGGAAAAGCCTTTCCAAGGAGCAACTTTAATGGAAGGCAATGCAAATGAAATTTGTCAAAGAAGGCCTTACAAAACATCAACATTCCTGGTTTCTTGCTTTTTGTCACTTCATATTTGTAGGGTCTTTTTAGATCATTAGTTGCAGCAGTGACAGAGTATAGGCCATTATGGGCTTGTTCTGTCTTTTGTGATAGTTTGCCCTATTTGGAACTACTCATACTTCCCGTTTCTTAGTGACTACCCTGCTTGTAACATATGGGTACTCGGTCTTTTTCACGCCGGTAAAGCGGCCGGGGCGTGGCACTGACCACCCACCCCCTTCTTGCGTCGGGGTCGAGAATGGGTACAGCTACACTTCTGCCTCTCCTCTGCGCGTGCTTGGCATGTAATGGGATAGCTTTTCCCGTATATTGTGTAATGCATCCACATCTCGAAAGTACTCTTCTACCCTCAAGATGGAGGCAATAATTTTCTCCAAAACACCATATACATATATAAAAGAGTTCAGATATTTGGGAAGAACGTTAACAAATCAAAATTCCTTTCAGGAAGAAATTAAGAGCAGATTGAAGTCAGGGAATGCTTGCTATCATTCGGTGCAGAATCTTTTGTCTTCCAGTTTGCTACCCAAAAATTTAAAGATTAAGATATACAGAACTATAATTTTGCCTGTTGTTTTGTATAGGTGTGAAACTTGGTCGCCGACATTGAGAGAGGAACGTAGGCTGAGGGTGTAAGAGAATAGGGTGTTGAGGAGAATATTTGGGCCTAAGAGGGAGAGGTAACAGGGGAGTGGAGAAAACTACATAATGAAGAGCTTAATGATCTGTACTCCTCACCCAATATTGTGCATGTTATAAAATCGAGAATAATAAGATAGGCGGAGCATGTAGCGCGTGTGGGGGAGGGGAGAGGGTGTACAGGGTTTTGTTGGGGGAAACCAGAGGGAAAGAGACCACTGGGGAGACCCAGGCTTAGATGGGAGGATAATATTAAGATGGATCTTCAGGAAGTGGGATGTCGGGGTGTGGACTGGATTGACCTGGTTCAGGATAGGGACAGGTGGCGGACACTTGTGAATGTGGTAATGAACCTGCGGGTTCAATAAAATGCGGGGAATTTCTTGACTAGCTGCAAACCGGTTAGCTTCTCAAGAAGGACTCTGCTTCTTGGAGTAAGTAAGTAAGTGAGTATATATATACATACATATATATATATACATACACACACACACACACACACACACACACAAAACCAAGAACTATACTGTAATTAGACAAACAACATGTGGTAAACCTCCTACATGTTTTGGCCTTTCTTGGCCATCTTCAGGGAGGTATTCAATGACAAAGAATTCATTAACGCCTCCCTGAAGATGGCCTAGAAAGGTCGAAACATATAGGAGGTTTACTACGTTTTGTTTATCATTGTATCTAATTACAGTGCAATGCTTGGTGTGTAAACATATATATATATATATATAAAATTTTATGGCGTCTTATCTCACCACCCAGAATATGAATAATCTTACATTTCTCCAAAACATTTGTAACCACCTCAAGTAGTGCACAAAGCAGAGAGAGTTTACACATTTCAGGGTATGTTAAAATTGACTGCGCTAATATCTAAGCAGTTATCTCCCGTTATAGTGTATGTAAAGACAGATGTAGCAAGTGCCAGTGGCTGGAACTAAACGTGAAATATTTTCACTTCTGTGCAGTAAAAATGGATATACACAATGCTGCTGGAAAACTAATCTTCCTTGGGGAATATCAGGGCTATGGGAGCAGATGAATTTTGGAGACATTAAGGAATGCACTTCCGGTAATAAATGAAAGACAGAAAATTTAAATTGTGATTGTTAATTTCTGAGACAATTGATTCTTTAAGTTGACCAAGTTTCTTTGTCTTTCCAATCACTGCATTTGACAATAGATGTCTTTTTTCAGACCTTTCCAAAAAGACATTGCAGTCACCACACCAAAAAGTAAAAAATGAATTATTAAATGAGTCTGTTTATGTCATCACAGGTGCCATGCATGTTATGTGATGTGTGTGAGAAACATAAAATATCAGCGCAGTTTCTGCCCATTGTATGAAATGCTGTATTTATGTCATGCTGTTTTATAATGTGGTGCAGTTGATTATATACAGTTACATTATACTCTTAATGGTACATGTGATGAAAGTTGTGAAGCTACTCTGTTCTCATTATGTACAATTGATGTAACAAAATGAAAAACAAACAGTGTGTAATGTAACGACTGGGAACTCTACCAACTTGTAGCACAAGTTGTACATAAAATTTAATCAAAGTCTGTCAGATGACTCAGGAGACGAAGCATGAGTTCAGCAAGCAGATGAACAAGTAGTTAGTACCTCCCATTTATGCCCTGAATTTAGTTAGGGCAAATAATGTCTTGACATGGCTCACATTGAAGACCTGGATTTAATCCCAGGCTAGTCCATGTGGGATTTATGATAGATAAAGTTGCACCAGGGCAGGATTTCTCAAATTATTTCAACTTGCCCATGTCAGTACCATTCCAGAAGTATACAATACTCTTTCATTCCTCTATCACCAGTATAACAAGACTGTTGCAATTGACGTCACTAAATAACATACTTAAAAAAATCAAGAACTTTATAAAAGGAGAGAATTTCTTAAGTTCTTTCAGTTTCTTCAAGTTTTTTGAGTGCTAATATGAAATATGCAACAATTGGTGTTTGAAGACATTAATTTCAAAACTAGTAGCCAACTAACGAATTCAGAAATGAATAGAAAACTGTGTTTAGTCTCAAATCTTCTATAATTAAAGATTACAGATTTACATAATGTTTTAAAAAATAGTTGGAATGTGAAGAATGCTGAAATTGTGTGTAATTAATTGTGACAAAATATCCTAGCACATGTAAAGCTCTAATTTAAAGGTAACTAATCAAAGATATGCAGGTGGGCAACAAATGTGTTGTTGAGGATTACATGGAAATCTCTGCAAATTTTTGTGAGAGGAAACTACAGTACCTAAATCCATTACATATTTTTAAAGGCAGTTGAATTAGAAATTTAAGTGACCATAGCAAAGCCCAAATGAGACAACAGGAGAATGTTACAGATTTCAAATTTTCATTTCTAAATGTGATCGTTTTAAGTCAAGAATATATATTCATGTTTTGCAACACTTTTACACTTACCTCATTTTAAAAATATTGTATTCTTACCAGCCTGCCAAGTGCACGATCAAGGACCCTAGCCCCTTTGAGAAGATTTTCTGTTAATACAAAAGCAAAATGACTAATTAACTCAAGTTTAACCATTTTACAGAGGGGGTACCACTAAAATTTCAGTTTGCTAAGAAGGGATACAACTGAAAATGGCTGAAGATCTGCTTTAGCTGTAATTTGCAGCACTGTGTGGAATGAAGTAGGCTACCTATTCTGCATATCAGGATTTACCAAATTGCAAGTACAGGTATAAAGAATCCATTTGAAGAGCCATACCACTTTTGAATTGAGCAGTGTCATCATTAGAGTGTACAAAGAAGCCCTCCAAATGAAATATGAAGTCACATACTCCATACTATATCCTCAAGTATGAATTGCCAGACTCACAAGTGAACTTACAAACTATATACATCCCATTACAGGCTGTGGTATATATGCATACACAGCGGTCTTACTGCAAATGATTTTCCATCGTTCCACACTATCTAAACCAAAACAAATTCATCTGTACTAACAGCACTGCATTTTAACACTTGGTGAAAGGTAACTGGTGCCTATAAGAAGACCACACACGTTTGAAATAGACCGTCCACCAAGCTGCATTCTGAATGAAATGGAATTTCATTGGTGCTGTTGTGAATGTAAGTCTGTCTTTCAAAAGTAGTGATTGCTGAAATATGAATGACATTATAAACGAAATGTATAAAAATGGTCACATATTATGTTGTTGTGAGTTGATTTTAATCAGAGGTACTTAGGCATTTAGGACTAGAATATTATAATGCCTACTCAGAAGAGAGTAAGTATGTACATCTGGCATGCTGGTGGATCAGAAAGTGCAAAGGTTTCCTTCATACCTATCTGGACTTCACACCACTATGATATACATATTCCAGTACGCTGACAAAACAACTGTTGTATTGGTGAAACGGATAATATAAAATTTCTAATGCAGAAGTTCCAAAATTTATGTTGATACAACACAACAAACTATATTAGTTTAAATAATTTTGAAAGAACTCAAAGTATAATTTTGTTGGTCGTTAGCAAAGACAGAACATAGCCTGGGCTCATTTATGCAACTAAACTAAAATACAAAATGGTGCCATATGTTTCATGGATGAGAAGCAGCAGTCATAAAAAGAAATATTACTTTATTGTGTGACAAAATACTTAAGCTAGGTGGTAATCCACCAACTGAATATAAGATTTCCAAAAGCATATTTTTTAAATACAATCCATGTTTTCCAAAAAAAAAAAAAAAGTTTTCTTTTTCAAACTGCTTTTTCTCAAATGTTATCAGTGTTTTCCTCAAAAATAAATTAAATTGACTTGGGTGATTTTTATATAAGACATTGATGTAAAGACATTATTGTCACTACAGGACTGAATGCCATATATTTGAAATCAAATAATTTTAAATTAGTCCAGTCACTAGTCAGAGTTTTTATCTGGTCTAAATGTGGACATATTTTCGTGAGTTCATGGACAACACTTTGAAAAATCTGTACTTGTAAAAGTAAACTATGTTCCATAATGGAATATGTGCAGGGCACAGAAGAAACCTCAAAGTTGTGGTTGTCCCTGTCACTGCTGCAGTTGCAGCTGCAGCTGCTGCTGCTGCTGCTGCTGCTGCTGCAGCTGCAGCTGCTGCTGCTGCTGCTGCTGCTGCTGCTGCTGCTGCTGCCGCTGCTGCTGCTGCTGCTGCTGCTCATTCCATTGCCTATCATTATGTACATCTCCAGTCTATCTACATGTTTCTCTGGGGGCATACGGTGTTTGAGGCACTATGCTACAAGCCAGATGGTTGCAGGTTCGACTCCCAATGGTGTCACTTCAATTTTTCGTAGACATAATCATTCCATCTGCACTATGGCCCTGGGATTGACTCAGCCTCTAACAGGAATGAGTACCAGGAATATATCCTAGGAGGTAAAGTTGGCCGATGCATAGGGTTGACAACCTTACCACATACCGTGCCGATTGTTACAAAATCTGGGAGCCTCATCCTTCTTAAACCCTCTGGGCCTGTAATGTGTCTGTAAAAGTATTGTTCTACCTTTATGTTTCTTTAGTTGCCTCTTCCACCAATTTTTTCCCTCTTAATGCCCCCCCCCCCAAGGTAATTATTATCCTTAGGTTTTAGTGGCTTTTATAGTTTGGCCACATGCAGGAATATTTCCCATTGTTCTGGCAAACGTTGCAATGGCAGTCTTCTGTGTTCACCTGCCTAAAAGTCAGGAAATCTTTATTTCTGTACGTGACTGAACACCGAAAGCCTCTCCACCACAATGCTTTCTGTAACGTTCGAGCACTTTTCCCTTTGCCACTTCACTTATTTCCTCATAAAATTGTACACTTGCAGAATAACTATCTGTGTCTGCTCCTTTTCATCAAATAGTTCAATACAGAATGTGTCAGGGGCATAAGTGACGTGACATATGATTGAACATGTTCACTTGAGACCAGTTCACATGTTAATTGCAGCTGATAGTGCTTATAAGCACAAGTGGTGCACAATAATGCTGTTATTCTGACAGATCAACGGAACACACACCCCACCCTTACCACCTCAAGTAGAGTGCTGGTCCGTTCACGACACTAAAGGCTTTGCGACTAATCATAAGCCTTGAACTTACAAAATTGCATGGTTGGATGATGTCACTCTCACATCGAAGGGAAGTAATAGCTTTCTGTCAACATGTAATTATTCAGCCGTCTCATAATTAATGGACTGTTTATTTTTCTCTTTGATCTTCCCTTCTCATAATCCCTCTGGAATGAATATTAGGTCCTAACACTGTTCCCCAGTTATATTCACTCATTGAAATATCCATGAACATTTTCAGGGAAAACGGTACATCTCACTGTAATGTACAATAAATGAAAATGCTATATATGTGATATGAGAAAGGTAGGTTACTAAAATATCTAACTGAATGAACAGACTGAGTCTAGTCAGTGCATGTGAATCCAAGATCACATAGTTGTGTCTTTGCTTCGATCTTCAGTGATCATTCCTTATATTGTTCTTTTGTAAATAAAACACTTCAAATTCTGAGATACTCCTTTCTTAACCTACACTTATTTATAAGAAAGTCCCAATTTAATGTGTACTACATATTTTAGTGTACAACACGGCAACCCTTCACACAACCCAATTTTTCTTAGCGTAGTTTTGAGTATTTGAGTTTGAATGTGATTAAATATATGGGATAAACTTCTCTTCAATGCTGAAAATTGTGAATACACACAGATAAACACAGGTGGTTACACAACCTCTATGGAAGCTGATAGCATCAGCTACCAAAACACTGTGTAAATGTTTACTGTCCAAAATTGCGCAACATGGTTTTGCCCAGCATGCTGTGATCGTGTCCCCTAATCCCTGCATTGGACAAGGGATTAATTAATGCACTTGTGCTTAAGTGTTAAACCATATTTCTAGTGTTGTTATAAGAATCTGATTATTCTGAACATAAAGCACAACTAACGTGAAAGGAAAAATGCTGATTAAATTAACAATTTATAATAAACATGCCTACTGTTTAAATTTGGAGAAAAAATTTAAGACACAAGCTTTCTATAAATAAATGCTTTATCAAAGAGTATAAAACTTCTCTTGACTTGTTGAAATTTTAAGGTCTATTATAATAAGCGTTGAAACTGTATACATACACTACGTATAATGTTGATCGAAAATGCAATGAAAAATTTTTCGTTTGTTCCATACTTTGTATGTTCATTGTTTACAGAGACTGAATACAGTTTAATTGGAAGGAAGGTTTTAAATGTCGGCAGAAAACTGAGACCACAGTAATGCTTGCTTACATAGGATTTGGTGACCTTCTGGCGGTTGAGCAGTAATAAAAATATGTAGTACTTGCTCATACTTTGAACCTCAATAACTACTGACTCCATAGTGAGCAAACAGGAATATGCTATCATAATCCACTAAGCTTATATCTTCTCATAACTTTTAAGTATCAACGAATAATTTAATGAGGAACGTATAATACACTGGTATTTATGGACATGTCATTCTTAGTACAATAGAACAAATAACATAAATTCTTATTCTGCTATAAACTGTAATTTTGTGATTATGATTGATGAGAGATGAGGAATAAAGCCGTCGTGATACAAGTTGCTATATCACGGCAATCCTCAAACGGTTTAAATTGTTGATCCTAGATCAGGGACGGACAGACGCGGATTTTACACTCGGCGTTCAAATTTTCCCTCCACTGTGAACGGAACGCGCAGTACAAGCCAAATTCTACGTAAAGAGCCACCGACACGAAATGTGTTGTGTATGAGGAAGCCGCGGATAGATGGCGTGTCAATGCAGTTTATGCTTGAAGCAAGTATTTCTTGATATTTTTGGCTTGTTGTCTGTATTGACCATCAATACATTTTACATAGGAACGGAATTCTTTGTTTGTACCCACACGTCAGCATGTGTGTGTGTGTGTGTGTGTGAGCATACTTGATGTATTTTACAAAGTATGTTGAGCAGCATGGAGTGAGGCATAGAGGGTAATGCGAACGATACGAATTCCGCTAGATGGCAGGAAATGTCTAATTCGAGTTTTCTTGGCGCGTGCGTTTGTTGACTGCAAGTGGAATGTTGTGCTCCATTACCAAGTTTATTTTTGCGGCATGCAGGAATGTCGTACGGCTAGTAAAAGAAAGATGTGTTTTCAGATATTCTACATACTCCGCTCCTTCCCGCCATTATTTCGCATTTCGTATTTCATGGGTTTGAAGTCGGCGCAGTATGCGTTGCGCATTTGAAAATCAATAAATATGGCGACTTGGAAAGCATTTGTTGGTGTTTGTACAGACATCTGGTTCGCATTTTGTTTCTGTACGTACATGTAACTAACGTACTAACAGAGTTGCTGTTACTAACTGTGGGGAAGAATTCAGCTGTAGTCAGTTTTGCTTGCATCAGATTCAGTTTAAATATTATAAGTGTCTTACTCTGCGGTCTTAGCATGTGGGCGTAGCTGTCAAAACTAAACGTATGCTGTCGTGTGCACTGTTTAAATTTAAGAGTTTCAATAGCAAGTTGTATTGAGCGTGTACATATAGAGCACCTTTGTTAGCGTGTCGTAATTGTTTGGTCATAAAGCATTATGCTGAATATATAGGTACGTTACCATTTGACACTTATAATCCCGGCAACAAAGCTCAAATGTTGTCAGTTAATTCTGGGGTTGGAGGTTGTGAAACCTGTCGACAAGCGACCCATGTTTCAGAGAGTATGGCACTTGGAGTGAATATTTATTTCTGTACGCCTAACATTTATTAACGTGTGTGAAAGTCTTATAGAAACAATAGGCCTATCTACATCTGGCATTTCATTCAAATTTGTGTCTGGTATTCATTTTCCTTTTCTTTTTGCAGAGTTTGTGAAGAGCCTCTGTAAACGAAGCTGAATATTTCTGCAGTAATGTTGAACATCTTCTGAAAGGTGAGTTGGAATGACTGTGATCATTACTTGCTATGACCATAAAGCTTCACAATTCCCATCCTGGTGTTGGTACAGAAATGAGTGATTCTGCTTCATGCTACACTTTACTTCGGGGAACGAGATTCAGATGTCCACTGAATGAGAGTCAGCTTCTGAAAATGAAGAAAAATACTCCAGTTAGAATCAGATATGATTGTGTTACTCTTTTCCATGTGCAGTACATGAAGGTACATGGACAATCGAAAGTCACAGAAACACTTTGATTTTAATAGGTTTCATCTAGTTTTGTGTATCAGAGGTTCACAGAATTTTGGAATTAGGTATTTCGACTGAAGCTTCCATTACATTCTCATTGGTTCCAGTCTGCTGACTGTACCCTTAATCTGAAAGTATAACCCCTCAATGATTACGGAGTTGAAACTCTCAACTACTGCCCTGGACAGAGGGGTGTAAACTGTAGTACCCTTAGGTGCAGTTCATGAATGCATAGTGCATCAAGGCTGAGGCATGTGAAGAATTAAGGTCCATATTCTGCATCAAGGTCAGCATTATAGGCTTAATGAACATAGTTTTCTGCATGTATTAGTTGAAGTCCTTCATTTAGTAGCACATAGTATATATGAATGGGATGTTGTTAACTGTGTTGTTATTTTAGCTTATGGCAACTAATGCCCATAAGTTTTCCAATAAGTGAACACACCTTCTTCAGAATTAAGTACTATCTTAAAGAAGAACATGTACTATCTTAAACAAGAACATGTACACATAATACCCTTTGGCATGCAAGTCCTTTGGTTTTTATCTTCCTCTAAGTAGGTTTTCTTCACAAAGTTGTTTGGGTGTATAGTTAACATTACTTTGTGTTCATCCATTTTAGATGACAGTTTTTAATTGTGGGATGTGTCTGAACTGTGTTAAACGTTGTTTGTTTCATTTCCATCCTAAATTGCTGTCCATTGCCATACTGGTATTTCTGTAAACTTATTAAATCATTTTTCACCATAGAAACTAGATTGTGAAGCATAACAAGTCATTAAATAATTAATGAATTAGAACCTTATTTTTGAATTCCAGAATTGCATAGTGTTGGTTTTGAACCAGTCAAGAAAAGGGAAACAAATAACTGTGTCTATTTTATCATTTCAGTCTTCTAGCTGCATCACATGTCAGAATACCGTATTCTTAATAGTCGTCATTTGGGTAATTTAAAATCTTATTTGTGTTTTAATTTATTAAATGCATGCTAATTACTTTATTAGAAGACGTAAATATATTTCATTCTTACCTGCCAGGACTTTGTGCCGAAACAATAAATAAAATGTTGTTAGTAATAACAGTGTTATTTGTCGGTCAACTACCAGAGCTACTTGAGTGAGTTCACTCCTGTTAAGTATAGAAATAGCAGATAAAGTGTAAAAAACAGTGTTTGACACTGTTTCACTTTACTACCCTTTCAGCATTCTCTCTCTGACTATTGTGTTTTTGTTGCACTTCTTCCTCATCCTCATTCTCTGTATGTTAGCCAGAACATGTAAATTTTTGCAAAATCTGACAGCCATAACTTTAGAAATCCAAATGGCTGCAGTACTAGAATGTGTATTAGCAGTGTGACACAAGAAGGATTGTACAGTTGTAAATACGAATACAGGTGGTTCCCCATATCCATGGGCATTACATTCCAAGACCTACCGTGGTTACGTGAGACTGCGGATAATACTGAACGCTATATATAACGTGATATTTTGTGTAACATACATAAATATGGTAAAGTTTAATTGATAAATTATGCACAGTAAGATATTACCAGCATTAAATAAAGTAATAATAAAGTGTACTGTACATTGCACTGTACATTTACAGTGTACTTTCTGTCTCTCTTGTATGTATGAAAGTAAGGGATTCTGACGTTTTAGTCTAATCCTCAAGAGACGATAGAACAATGAAAAAATACAGTACCTGTACTATACAGTATCATGTACAGTATCAAGGGAAGACAGAACAATAAAAATCATGCTTTTCCACTAAAGCGCTGCATAAGCAATGAAAAAAGTGTTATTGTTACACATTTTACAATAATAATCATATGTACATACCTGTACATAACCTGTAATAAGAAAATTTTTTTTGTTAAAAAATATCTTAGCCTATTGTGTATTCACCGACTTCTCCATTCTTCTTGTTGCTTTCTGAACACAAACATTGCAAAAACGCGGCAACTGATTCAAACAGTGAGAACGCTAGCAGCAGAATGGTGGCAAGTTGCAGGGAACCGTGGGTATGGAGCAAAGGAAGATGAGTCAAGTATTAGGCGCATTTGGGCTGCTGGATTTCACCATGTTACAGCCCCTTCTTGCTTGGCGTGCGTTTTGAAACGTATGAACTGTTTATTTCTTGAATTTTCCAAATTTTTTTCAGGCCGCGGTAAACCACAGATACTGAATCTGTGGAAACAGGGGTCCGCTTGTATATTTATAATTCTTCTTTAATTTAACACAGGGGAGGGGAGTGTTTAGATTGTAGTCTTGTGGGTTTTGACATCGTATAGTGTCACAGGTTCATACCAACAATCTGGAGGAACTTGCCGTCTTCAAAGTTTGCACTGAAATGAAGTCCAATTTTGGACCACACTGAACATGGAGGCTGCAAGCTCCTCCGAAACGTCGGTGACTGTGTACCTGTCTGCATGGCATCATTGCCAGAAGATGTGAGTTGTCATGAATGTGGGTGTGCACAGGGCTGCACAGTGAGCATCTGCTTGTGTTTTGTTAATTGTTGGGCTCTGTTGCTACTTACATTGCCATATACAAATACATAAAACTCCCGTACAAGAAAGGGTTTCTCTTGGTGTTGAGTTACCCCCGTTGTCTTTTTTGTTAACTTGATTTTGTTTTGGCATCATTTTGTAACCTGTGCTGTGTTCAGACATTTTGAAGTGTGCCTTCAGATGCCTGTTTCTCAGTTCCGTTCTCAGAACTTTGAGTGTAATCTAATTGTTTACTTTCTTTTATGTCCTATGTACACAGTCTGGTGCTCGGTTCACATAAACAATACTTAAGTGAGACATGTGGTCTGTTGAATGGCAATAAGGTGATTCTGAGTGATCCAACTGAGTGGGTGTCTCCCTACCCTTCCACTCAAGGATGGGAACAGGCCTGGTTTCTGAATGTGTGACCATGGACAAGGTCCAACACATATCAGCCTGAAGTGCTGTACTGCACAGCTTTATAATTTAATAAAGTGACCACACTTAATGACCGGTCATTTCTTACATGCCTGTGGTAGTGTTGCAGAGGTAAATAGCAGAGGGAAAACAGGTCATCCTTTCTATTTGCTGCCATTACCTGCAGTTTTTTATTCCTTGTGCATGGTTCATGTACTCACTGGCAAGGACAAGAAAGGTCTCTGCAGACAGTCTGGTTCACAGTGAATAAGAATTACTACTTGGAGCAATAGTCTGTCATACTGTATGCTGGTAGCTACCTAGATGTAACTGTAGACAGACAGCTGTTAGCCAGTTCCTGATGTGAATTGTATGGATCTAAATCAACACAAGTGGGCTCGTATCAATAAACCTTCGTATGGTTGTACAAGACCAACATACAGCAATAAGATTGCATGTCAGAAGATAAGTATTGGCAAGAATGACCATAGCGTTGCAGCCTGGGGTTCTCTGTCATACTTAGGATGTCGTGACTATTTTTCACATATTTCTGACAAGTTAGTATAAACTTTATGACCTGCTTAGGTAAATTCTTAATACTATTAATAATGAAATGTACACATTTTTCAGTTTCTATATAACAGTATCGTGGATTGTTTCTAAATTGTAGATTTCTGGGCATCTGTAGTCTGTGTTGGTTCCCTGCTGATCTTTCTACCAGTCTGTACAAACTTTCTCACTGCATCAAGATGCCTCTTCTTTTTTTATGTTATTCATCATGATTCATAACGAATTCTTAAAGATTTTAAATGCAACTTGTTAACCCCAGAGTCTCTGTATTGGCTGTATAACCGCATGACCTGGGGTCACCACAGCACCACTGATAGGCGGCCCTTTCTGTGCCTCATCTTCCAGCCATACACACAAGGCCCCGAGAAGTTAACGCAGTGGACGGACCACAGGCTTAACGCTTCCCTTGATCTTGTCTTCGTTTTTCGAGCAGAAACAAATGGTCGATTCGTTTACACCTTAATACCGTCCGACCGTAGCAATTCTCATTCCCCTGTCCAGCACCTCCACCTTCTGTGACAGAGAAGTCATTTTCCATACTCTTTTTATCCGTAGACTTTTCTTTAGCATGCAGGGAAAAAAAACACGTAAGTAGCAGTTCAAAACTTGTAAGTGCGGACCAAGTACATTCCGTATCGTACTACGAGTATGTCGATATCGATGTACCTGTTGAGCGAGGCGCGCGGAGTCAGAGCCCCCTGTTTACAGTGATACCTCGGCTAACGAGTGACCCTGCTAACGAAGATTTTTTTCGCTGTTTTTCGGACTCTGCTAACGAATATGGATTCGGCTAACGAATGTTTTAGTGGATGCGCACGCTAACATGAAGCAGCAAACATGAACGGTCGGGCCATTCCAGGAGCTTATCTTTTCCGTCTGTATGTGTGTGACAGAAATGAGCTGACCACATCACATAGGGGAGACAC
>JGI20166J26741_11913362_pt1 | contig 19891 bp, 13 predicted proteins | sample TergutCu122P5_FD_26741 | JGI IMG/M metagenome (IMG submission 26741)
ATTGAGTTGAACTTTCTTGGTATTGTCAAAAAATTTTTTAAGCATGTTAACACTTTGCTGACCGGATGGTCCTTTAATTAAATACCCCCAGTTCCCAGATGTTTTAAATGCTTTGAATATTCAACCCCATAACATACTCTTACAGTTTGACACTATAGATTATGCCTCTGAGCCCAGGACTGCAGCAACTGCATGCAGATTGCCGAGTAACTCTTCACTGAATGGTATTTCTCAAAACAAGACCCTGCGTGAAGCAGAACAACACAGAATTTACAAATGTATCTAGTTTCACTTAACTTCTTATGTGAAGCACACACTTTACACTGTCTTGCAGAATACTTCCTTTTTCCCTCCCCACCAGCAACAATTTTTTCCAGTTTGTGTATTCTGAAATCCCCAGAGAGTCTGCCTGGCAAGTCCTGTTTAGGCCCCCTTGGTGTTGTTTGCTTCTATGGTTATTGAAGATCATCTGAACTTGACTCACTTCAATTCTGGACTTCTGATATCCAGGACCTTCCTACCTTGTGCAGAAGTTCTTGTACTTCACTTGTTTGTTTGTATTTAGTGTCATGTACACAAAAAAAATGCACTGAAGAGTGCACAGGTTAGCAGATACAATACCACCTTTTTAAAAAAATTTTAGTTTTCTTCAGTACTGAGTAATAACTGAGGTACTAGTCTGCCTTATACATGTCACTCATGAATTTATCATACTGGAATACAGTGTAAGGCTTATTTCCATGTTTGTTTTTCTGTCTTTCCTTCCTATGTTCACAATTGTTGCATCATGGATCCCACTTATCATTTGCACAAGTCTTCTGTCCTTCCGCACTCGGACCATTACATTACCTTTCCTTGGGAATGCTGACTGACCTTTGTGCAAGGATATGCTCTCCCATTCTACATCACGTAGACTGCCTGTTAGCCCTTATAGTGCCACAGACTCACACCTTTATGTCTAGCAAAGTTTGAGCTAATCTCACACTGTTATAAAAAACACTTATAAGAATTTTCTTGATAGACATGATGATTTTGCGCCCAAGTTTCTATCTAAAAGTGATAATACATGTTCTCCAACTTCTTTGCCTCAGCTTAGTATATTGCCATGTTACAGATATAACCTGATACTGCCTCACACACCATTCTCAACAGTACTCCGTATTTAATTTTCCTGGATTGTACATCCTAAATTTCAGGGGACCCCCAACATGGGATCATGTTTTGGGCTGTAAACAGACCTAAATTTCTGCACAAGATATTCATACTTGTGCCACATTTTGAATAGCTGCCCTGAATCCTGTGTTTGCTGGCTGTTGTCACTAAAATTCCAGGCTTGCCAAATGGATGCAAAATGGTTTCTACTCATAGTGTGAGGAAAAAAAGGTATGGAAATTGTGGGGTCAGTTGACCAGTAGTCTCTTATATTTTCCTTTCTGACTTGTCCCATCAAAATTAATAGCCCCAAAAACTTTCTCATTTTGTCAGGTGTGATATTGGGCCACTTCAGTGTTTTAGGTGAGACTTTCCAATTTTGTGCATTCTGACTGTGGTAAAGGTTAGACTGTTCAGTAAGTAACTGTACAAGATCACCACCAATGGCTAGACTCACAACTTCAACAGGCCCAGGGTTATCAATTACTACACTCAGACCTGTGGATCCAAGGAAAGGCTCATTGCTTGGTTTTTCATCAGTTCTACACCACATGTCACTTGTTTTATCATCAGAACTCTCCAGTTCACTACTTTCTTCCTCTTCTGTACTTTTTTCACTCTCATTAGAAAAAACTATGTAACATGGTAACAATTGTTTATGTACACTAGTTGTGGGGACATCACTGTCACTGTCCAAAATTTCATTGTCTCTATCGTCAGAGGCATCAAAATATGTATCTGCATATAACTCACACAAAATATCATCTTTCAAAACACTCCTAAGCAAAGCCATGATCGCAAATGAAGGAAGTTATAAAAGAAATCAGAGGGGTATCTGAATCAGTTGTCTCTCTGTTGCAGTCTTATGGTTCTACAAATAGGGGGTCACGACTGGTCTGTTTGTTTGCAATTTGAAACCCATACATCCTACATCAAGCTGTCAATAACCCTGAAGTGATAAGTGAGCTAGACCAGCCAACAAACACACGTGCAGGAGCTTGTGTAAGAAAACATCAAAATATGTGACCCATCAACGATGAATGGAATAGCAATCATATCTTCATACATAACCCAATGGCAAAGCATTAAATAAAGGTGAAGTATATTACCAAGGTCTTAAGAAATAAAAAGCGAATAATCTGATTTGTGCTTCTTATGCAAGGCCTTGGTCTGGCCAATATCTTTACTATAATCTAGTATTTTTCTGTTTGTTAAGTTAAAGTTCACCATTCTATTATTACATAAAATGTAAAGCTTTCACATAACAAGTCATGAAGACTCAACAGAGGGGATGGAATGTTGGTCTTCAATCCTTACTTTGACATCCAGCACAAATAGGACAGCGCAACTGTCAGCACTACACACCAGCAGCACTTTATGCCCAAGGCTCAATTCTGTTAGAAGTTAAGTGGAACCCAGGACTATGGAATGCAGACAAAAGGAATAGGTCACATGAAAATTTACAAGGACCCTACCAGGATTGAACCTGGAACCTCCTGTTCGTGGCACAGTGCCTCAAACCACTGTGTCATCACCCCCCTACTCTTACGCAGAAATCTCAATTATTAGTAGGTAAGAATGGGGGCACAAAGCAGCAGTGATGAACAGGAGTGACAGGTACCTACGCTCCATTCAGTATTAAAGTATTTAAATTGACTGAAGAAAGTTACGTTTCCATATTATGACACAGGTGTGATTTCAAAAATCCCTATGTGGTTATAATGTATAATAGTGGATTGGTAAAATGGTTACCTGTAGAATCTGTACATAGAGATAAGAACTGTGAACTAGGAAGTTCTTCCATTGGAACTTCAATGGCCTTCATACTACTATCAAATATATCTTAGACATTGGACAATGTCCAAAATACTACTAGTGCAATGAATGAACCACTGTCATACACCTTCAGAGATTCACTATAGTAGCAACTATCTCAGTTACATGAACAATAGTAAATCTGTTACAGAGGAATGGAAAATGTTGAAAAGAATTCATAATGGCCACATTACCTCCCGTTTGATTGGATCCCCCTCACAATGGATGACTGTGTCTGGAGCTACAATGCAATATGGAGACGGGTCTGTCTCAACCACCTTGAACTCAACAGCACGCATGCCACCACGTACAATGAAGGCATCATCCTTGTGAATAGGACGATAAGCCTCAAGGAAGTATGGCTTCAGATACACTTCAAACAGGTTTCTGCACAAATATGAAGAAGGTACACAATGAACAGATGGCAAACATTTTAGTAACTAAAAGGCACAACTACTTCATAAATATATTGGTTACATACTGTATGAAATGGATGCTCCCTACATATTTTTTTTAAAGATTTACTGCACAGAAAGTATCTACAGCATGTTCAAGTACAAGTTACAAAACTGTTCCCTTAACCAATTTGAATAAATATTTACACAATGACACAAATGAAACAGAAGTGAATATAAATAAGTGTAAACAAAGGCAGTGAAAAATTATTAAAATAAAAAAAAACACTGCGACTTTCTGAAAGCCAATTATAGAAGTATATGATTCGTGTGTATATTTCTTGTATGTTTGTGAAGTCGGCTACAGTACAATTCCCAATTTGTTGGACTAGGGGGTTGGGGTGTGAGGGGCAGTGAGCAAAAAATTTGACTGTAAGTTGGTGGATGACAATGGGGATGAGCTCAATGTTTAGAGTGTAGTGCATGTGGAAAGTTGGGGTAAGCCTGGGATGATTACCAATGACTCAGGAGACATTTTGACTGGATACCTGAGAGTCTGCGGTAGTTGGAGGATCAAGTGGAGCTCCAGACAGGGACTGTGTAAGTAAGAATGGATCGACTACGTAATTTATAGAGAGTGAACTTGTTGGACTTTGTGAGTACTGAATCTCAGGTGAGAAGAAAAAATGTTACAGAATACACCTGTGGCTCTATTGGCGATGGTGTGAAAGTGGCAGGTGAAGAGAAGTTTTAAGTATAGCAAAAGGCCTAGATAGCGGACAGCTGAGGCCCAGGGCACAAAGGTGTCCTGGATTTGAAAAGGGTCTGGAAGGGGGGGACAGCACTTGGAAAATAAAATGGTTACAGTTTTATGGGTATTTAATCTAAGTATCCAGGTAGTGATGTTTTTGAGTAAGATCGATACTACATTACTGAGTCTGTGGGGTACAGTATCAGGCCACCAGTACTGAGATAGAAGAGCAGTGTCAAATGCGTATAAGGTGAGGTGGGTGTGTGGAGGGTGTGGCATGTCAGAAAGATAAAGCAAGGTAGTTGATAGTACGGCACCCTGAGGAGGACAGGAGGGGGTAGGTTTTGGGGTGGAGTGGAGTCATTCAGGTGGACAGTAAAGGTATGACCTTCCAAGTAGTACTTAAGGAAGAAAAGAATTTAATTTGGCAAGTGAAGTAAAATAAGTGTGAAGAGTAGGACACTGAGCCATAATGTGCCGTAGGCTTTATCAATATCAGGTAAGACCAAGCCTATGTGTTTTCTAACATTAAAGCCATGGGTGATAAAGCTGGCGATTCTGACAAGTTGAGAGACTGCTGAACGTTGTTTGCAGAAGCCAAATTGTTCTGAAGGCCAAATGTGATTCTGATGAATAAAAGCATTCAGTCTGTGGGCTACAACTCATTCTAGAAGGTTTCTTATGGTCCTTCACAGACTAATGGGTCTGATTCCATACACATGAAGGAATGGTATTGAAGAGAAACTGCACAAATCCAGTCTAGCTCACAACCAAGTGCAAAATAACTAAATGATATTATTTCTCTTTCAAGGAACGGACAGTTGTTCAACTCCTCTGTACTTCATGTTGTTCCCAAACTCTTGTTTATGATGAGGTTACTGTGCCATGAATAAAAACTGAGGACCCTGGTCTACAAAAATTATTTAAAATGTGATTTAACAATTAGGAAAGTAATTACTTATGTTTCTTAACTATATAATTCAAATCCTTTTTCTATTACTTTTTGCATGTTTCTAATTTAATGTTGCATTCTAGGATTAAAAATTCATCACCTTTGTCTCTTACCCATTTTTAGCAGCCACATGGGGATCTGGCTCCCACTTTGGTAAAAGCTTAGCATTAAAACCCATGACTGTGGCACTGGTTTAGGTCATGCAATTCAACAAGAACTACAATTTAGATTTTACAAACTACAACTGGGGCACTTACCCTGTCAGCCCTTCTACAGTATCATCTATAGGCAATACATGAATCCTTTTGCCATACTTCACATCTGGACATGGCTGCACAGACACAAAATCAGACAGGCGGACCCGCAAGTTATTTCTTACAACTCGATTCATTCGAATTTTCTCATCTGGACAAGTATCATCTGAGAGCACAATACACACAGTTTCTTTCCTTCGTTTGCCTTTCAACAGCACTGTATCACCTCGGAACAGCTGCAGCTCATCCATCTTGTGCTAAATGCATAGGGAGAACAACAAAGTAAGAAGATCCTCTCTTAAAGAGCAACCATTTATACTGCTTGCAGTTTTTTCGTATAAAGGTACAGTAATGACCATTTGTTCATCTGTAGTAATACTTCTGTATGTACCTGTGACAAGGCCACAACAGAGTTATCATCATTAACTGCCTCTTCAACAAGAAGTCTATTAGGGCGATCCTTCTTGCGCAGGATTGCAGTTGCCAAATCATCAGGACTGTAGAAAAAGTCACATTTGAAACCATTATTGTAGTGATTAAACTGCAAAACATGGACTTCTGAACACTTCAAGAAGCACCTTCACTATAATGAAGCCAACAAAAGAAGTCCAGTGAATGGTTGAGATCACATTGCATAAGGCATCCACATTGTTTCCCCACACCTACATTCCTCTCAGCCTCCATCAACTAGACCAGAGTAGACTAACATTAGCAAAGTTTATCATTTCAAATATGTCTGTAGGGAATGGACAGACTTGGAGGGTGATGCAGTACTTCTTTCTTTGGCCTCAGTATCAATGAATCACTTCTGCTAGTCCATTCCACATTTCATGGTAATAGAATATGCATGAACAAACCAAAATTAAGTACTCTCATTAACTCTATGGACATCTTCCATCATCTAATGTTTTAAAATTAATATAATTAATACAGCACTACCTTATAGAATAAAACCAAAATGTTTTATACATTATGTATTACAACCTCAGATTAAAGTACACACAATGTCCTGGAGCTTCCAAAACACCACTATAATCCACAGTTTTACTAACCTATGTGAGAGGGAAAACTTAACAGCATGTATACAAAGTAATGATTATGGCAGTGTTGCTCATCCTTACCTAATGTGTACATACTACAATAGAAATAACCCCACTTCTGAAAATCAGATTTTGTTTTGTGGTTTAATTTATAGTAGTATATCTCCAAATACACAGCAATAAATGGTAAAGGACTGACAACCTGGAGGGAGTTTGAAATCATAGCATGAACGAGGTACAAAGGAGGTACAAAAAGTAGGGAAGAGGGCTTCTTTTCTGAGAATAACTCTCTTATCTTACTCTTATATTACATGATTATCAAGATATGTACTTGTACAACTCTTCAGTATAACCACCTTAGCTATTAAGGCGTAAGCCCCAGTGTTAAATGAGATTAACTGTATCCTTGCAGCAAAAGTCTGGACTCAACCCCCACAGCCAACAACACACTTCACAATGAACATTACATCTGTGTTCAACAGCCTATCAGAAACTTGCAGCTTTTTACACCCAAAACAAATGGAAACTATAAACCCGTGGTTCAGTCGTAAGAATGTTCATCACTGTCAAACAAAACACCTGGCAGCAATAATTGCTTGATATTTTGGAACTCTGTGACACTGTTCTGGATGAAGCAAAAGTTAACTCATGCAGTATCATTTACTCTTTCTGAAGTATATCATGATACACCTGGTAAAATAGGGGTCTTACAAGACAACCAGGTTTGAGAACTGTGTAGATAAAAATAACTGAACTTTAAGTGTAGGTAGGAAATTCAATGTTAGTATGAGTCACAGTGTAGATTTTTCATTTTCAAGTGACCATATACACAATTTTTTACTTCATGAAACAAAGCACATTCTAAACAAAACAATTTCCTGTCATGTTGATAAGTCACAGATGACAAAGCAGAACTTTACAGTATCATTAAATTCAAAACTGAAGCATATGAAACTAACACATGCAGATCTGATCCAGTTTAGAACCCCATTAACAACAAACCTTTCTAAAGAAAAGTGTAAATGTATACATGCTCAGAAGTATACAACATATTTGACATTTAGTTTCAAAACCACTAGCATCATCAGTAAATTCTTACCTTTACAAAAGGTGCTGAAGAAGCAAACCACAAGTACAAAACCATACTGCCAACAATGACAGCATGTGTGATGTAAGTAATGGACATGAACACATGGAAACATACACAGTGTGAAAGGCAGAGCAAACATTTTTGGACATAATTCAAAAGTATCTGCTTGGAATGAAGACCCTGCCTGGCACCCATACAAAACACAAGCTTATTATGTTTTCTACCAAAAGTGGAAAGAGTGATCCATTGTGCAGTCTTGATTCTCAAAGTCCCTATTGTTCGAAGTTCTGTTTCGTCTAAGCCGATGTCTTCGGGACTTTTCTGTGTCTTAAAGGAAATTAAAGGTTTTTGATTTTCTGACAGTCTAACTTAGTAGCATGTATCATATTATTATTCTACTGTTGTACTACAATATATATTGATATTCTAATATGTTATATACATGGTACATAGGAGTATTACTACAATGTGTACCATACTGTATACATATGTTCTAAATTGATAATACATGTACTGCGAGCCTTTCAGTAATTGCAGGCAACCTTGGTCCTGTTCAACTTGAACTCTCTAGATTCTACTGTATTACTTTTCAGATACAATGGTGGGTACTAAACTGGATCAGACGTACGCATATTGATAAGTACGAATTTAAGGGTCCACAACTTTCCAAAAATCTAGCGGCCACCTTCAAATTCTAGGTGTCAGAAGGGCAACATAAAGCAAGTTCCAGACTGAGGAGTCACAATTCTGGAGTGACCTGTGAAACTAACCCACTTTCTACTTAGTGCACGTTAACTGATACACATTTTTGTCAGTAATGGGATAAAAATGAAATGGCTATGGTGAAAATATTATGCGCTAAAGTACAAAAAATAGTGGCCTGGGATCTGTACATCCCTCCATAAATTATATTTAAATTAAATTTACAATATTCAAAGGCTGCCTTATTCTGCACTTTTTCTAACAATAAATGACACTGAAATTGGGCTAGTCCTGCTTACTAAGCAGATTACAGCTATCTATACGTGACCATTATTTTGCATCACTATTATGAAATAACAGGAATAAATCGCCCCTTCAGTACCCTAACCTATTCTGGGTCATTGTTGGATAACATAAAGAGCACTACGTAAATTTCGATAACCTACAATTGAAAACAATAAATAAAATATCATGAGGCACTGAATAAACAATCTCACGTTACAACATTTCACACAGGCACTCGAAACAACAGAGCTACGAGAAGATGACAACGTAAATTTGATGCATTTTGCAGGCCAAACACGTTTTCTACAGTACACACGTTATTATGCGTATCTATATAACTGTCACCCATTATATTTATTTGAAAATATCAGCTGCAGTATTGAAATTACTTACTTTCGTCCTTCTGCCATTATATTTCTAAAATTTGTACGTCTTCCAAACGCACAGGAATCGAACCTCTTCGACAAGTCACCAATCTCCAGCCTCCACACACACAATGCGCTTGCAACGTTGCCGGATCTTCACGGAGGTAATACAGCAGTGCTGCAAGCACAACAAAACAATTGGAAAGTACATATACCCATAAAGTATGATATTGCAGTATTATAACGCAGTGCACTCGTTTAGGATTTACATTACAAATCGGATGGTGAAATGAGATGTCCGTTTCAGTAATAATGGAATAATTCCTTAATGAATTTCGGTGCATTGCAACGCCATTTTCGGTCACGCACTCATTATTTATTTTGAGCTATGTGCTGTTCTGGCATATGACACAGTGTACAGTACCATGGAAATTCCGTGCCGACGTTTCGCGACAACCTATCGGGCCCATCTTCAAAGGTCAAGCAGTCGAAGAAGAATTGTATTTTATCCCATGCCCTGAATGTGGGTTGGGATAGCGTAGTCGGTATAGCGACTCGCTACGGGCTGGACGGCCCGGGGATCGAATCCCGGTGGAGGCGAGATTTTTCGTACCCGTCCAGACCGGTCTTGGGGTCCACCCAGCCTCCAATTAAATGGGTACCGTGTTTTTCCCGGGGGTAAAGCGGCCGGGGCGTGGTCTTGACCACCCACTCTATATAGCGCCGAGGTTAAAGAATTACTTATGTGACCAACGAGATGCAGCTTTCAGAGATACAATGGTGCACGGTCCTATGAATATAAAAGTTAAAGAATGAGTAGAGCTATATCCTGTTTTGAATAAGAAGACTGAAACAACACTGTGAAATGCATGACAATTTCAGGTCATATGAACGCTAAGTGTTTATATAAATTACGACTTGATAACTACACAGGAAGCTTAGAATCTGGACCAAAGTAGCGAGCTTTAAAAAAGGTTACTGACATGTTGCAAGCCAAATACCAGAATAAGGCTCGTACTTCGTTATTAATAGACTTACACCTACTTTAAAAGACTGGTGAACACTTCTTACACTGTTATTTAAAATCTGTTGGCAAACCAATTTATTCGTAACAAAAGCGCATTTTACATATCACTGCCAGCATCGCACGGGTATCACATTTCCGCTCTCGACTGGCAGCACTGAACAGGGTATGTATATATATATATATATATAATCTGTGGTATGTATGCATTTCACAGATCAACCAGGATAAGCGAATTTAGTGCTTTAATTTCCCGACGCTTCTGGCATTTGCGATACGTGCCACACAGCTGTGTGCACAGATCACATATGACACCGTGCCGCAAAGAACCTGGAAAGACGGAAAGATGGTTAGGTTGTTGCAGAAGTCTGTATTCCAAAATCAGAGTTTACTACAGTTTGGTGTAAAGGTATGAGGCCTATGTGTATACAGACTGATTTGAATTATTTTTGTCAATACTGCCAGTATTTGAAATCTGTAATACGTTCTTCTGACATCGAAGGAATAGAGGTTATACTTCCAAATTTTGAAGTTATATTAAAACTAAATCAGATAGCCGATTGTTGTAAATGTATAAAAGAAATGGAAACTATGCAAGAAGGTACCCTATGTCCGTTATATTCGCTTGCTTTTTTGGCAGGTTAACAATTACACGTGAACGTGGAAGATATTTTTTTTCCTATTATAGTTTCGCATTTTACTACCAGCTTCATCATGGTTGTACTATATCCAGGTTCTTCGACCAACTTTGCAGTATGGCAGGCACACATACCAAAGACTCTGGGGGCTTCACCATGTCTAGCTGATCATGTTCATGAGTACCATAATGCTCACGAGAGCTTTACTGTATATGAGGCCTGCATCTGTCATTTTTCCCTGCAGTTCAGGTTACCTTATTTCAAAGAAGTCTCAGAGTGCCAACCTCCAGCTGCTGTAGTTTGGGGCTGAGCTGTAATGCCCTAGAAACTCGGCGAAGTGATTAGGAAACAATGGCAGAGTTGAAGTCTGTACTATAAGTAGTTCTTGCACCTTATGAACATACTTAACACACAGTGGAGCTCTTGACTTTGAAGTATTTGGAGAGAATGTGGTTTGTTCTCATACCCTTCCTCTTTTAAGTGTTCTTATACTTAATAATTGCACAGATTCAATTTTGGACTTCTAGATCACAGACCATGGGTTATTGTTTTGGAAAAAAAAGTCCTATGCTTTTACTTGTGCTCACTGCACCACACCCTTCAATGTAATATAAAGCCGAAAAACTTCATGAGCAGCATGAGAATTTTCAGAGCAAGTTTCTATCATCCTGGCTATTTAAGGTTTCCATTGAATATGCAGCATTCATCTGAGAAAGATGAGTTCCACATCAAGAAATCCATTGGCTACTGTGTCTTGACACCGCATGCAATACCAGCTTTTTACTTACCAGTCTGGAGGAGAGTTGTATGGGGCTGTTGTTATATGAGTATAGTTGTAACAGTTATGTTGCCATAATAGCCAAGGATCTGGACACCCCACTTTGAACATCCACCTGGCACAAAGCTTTTCTGGAGCTTGTTTCTATTCAAGCACTAGTATTGCCTAATTTCTTCTCAGTTAACACGTAACATTCATATCTTAATTTTCTCCAGCATTGACCCTATCATTTGAAATGCTTCCACTACATTATGTATTGATTTTACTAAGCAATACTGATGTGGATTTTTTTTTTTACAAATTATGTAAATGTTTTTTTTCTCACATGCACTGTTCACTTGCTGCTTATGACTAATAACAAGTTACTGAGTACACATCTCATGTTCCAGTCCTGATAATAGGAAAACCACAGAGGTTGAATCCTTTAAAGAAGCAGATCGTTTATTCTCCTATGCCCAGGGACAAAATTAGATTTACTCGTTTTTGAAGCAACATAAACTTTTTTGACCTACTCAGACTAATGGTTAATCTGGAGTTGTAAGATTGTTAGCATAAATGTAAACATAGTTCACTTTTTTACCACACTGCTTTCCTAACTGTTTTTCAGTGCCATCTTGAGGGGCAGAATTTACCTTCACATTCTGACGTATTTCATTAGGTATCTGTGTAAGAATTTGTTTTGAGGCCTTGAGCTTCATTTATATCATTAATAAGTCAATATGTTGCAGACCTTACTGAATTAATTATTTACAAACTGGACTAGCTAATGGTAAAGTGACTGATGGAAGACAGAGATTTGATTCCCATAAAAAGCAAGAATGTTTACCTTTAGCACTTTGTCAAACCATCCAACCTCTTATCAAGTAGATGCCAGAGGCTATTTTGCTGAAGCGAAGTGATGAGTAAACTCTGGCAATGCTCAGTAACCAGTGATGAACCATTCCCCCTGTGCTGACTTATTTTTGCAGTTTTCTTTAAATATGGAAATGAAGAGAAAGCTATATATATGTAATACATGTTATATCTTATGAAGCATTATGAAAATGATGTGGAAAATTTATGGTAGCTATTTGCACTGTCTCTCTTATGACAAAGGTCAGGCAGTTTTCACTGTAGATGCAGTAGTTCCTAACTTCTCCTGTGGATAGCTTACAAATCTGTGGAGGCCTTTAGCTTGAACTATTTCGTGATGTATTCACAACAGGTGGAATTATATAGCCAGCAAGTCTGAATGCATGTAGTGTATTACTTTTAGAGGTACACGTTGATAAAGTTGCACCGCTACTGATACAGGTAAAGCATGGTACCATACTGCAGGTGACCATAACAACAGCATAAACATTAGATATTGAGACTATATTACCATTTACTTTTGATATCAGAGGTGCACAAATCTCCCAAAAACCTAGATGCTACCTGAAAATTCTACATGCCAGATGGGTGACATGAAATAAGTTTTATACTGAGCACCCACAAATATTAGGTGCTACTGTGTAAAATTTAGTCACCATGGTGACCTGACACCAGGATTTTTGCACCCCATTGCACACTGTGATAATGCTTCTTGCAGTAGTGCAATATTCATTCAATTATAAGCATAACTATACCAGAACATGCTGAAACAAGCAATAATTCTATAAATTTTTGGCAAAGGATGAGTACTTCTGCTTGATATGCACAGAACACCATATGAAGCGTAAGAAACTGGTCATTGTATTGTAATAATTTATCCTTGCAAATATATTAGTTCTTAATTTATTTGACAGGATTTTTAAATTCTGTACAATGTCAACTGATAAGATTATTGTCAATAGTGAAAATGGAAGGATGCAGCAGAAAGTTATCATCACATTTTTAAGCTACTGTGCCTGATAGAACTGAGAAAAACCACCAAATACCTTCATATCAGATAACCAGCTTTTGGACTGAAATTTCAAACAGAAGAGCTCCAAGATACACAGCCAAAGTGTTCCAGCATTCAACCACACTTCAATTGCACTAATAACAAGCAGAAGTATCTTTTATTTTTTGGGGATATTTTTGTTGTCTTTGCCAGTATCTGAAACCTTATAGAAGGAATTACGTGTAAATCAAGAAATGAAAGTTTACTCATGACAAATAGGAATGGGGGTGATGTTCCTAGTCACATCAGAAACGCTTTCCCAGTACATACACATGATGTTAGAAGCTGTGGATACCATAGAACTTAGTAAGACTGGCATAAATTTCATGTCTTGGGGTGTAATATAATAGCTCTATGGCAGGAAGCAGCACAGTCACATGTGTTTACACACATTCATGCACACACAAGGTGCAAGAAAAAAGTTTACAGACTGGTCATGCCAAGCACCACGTGGATGTAATGCAGCTGTGCATCACAGGTGCCACTGAGTTAATTTATTCTGAAATAGTGTGCTGAGTGTCACTGTAACAGAATGCTGTGTTTGTATATAACTAATGTTTAAATACTTTTGAGTTGAGTGTGTTCTGCAATTGTTCTAGCCCAATGAAACGACACACCTTAAATAACACAATTTGCATAGTTTTGTTTTAGCCTAAGAAGAAGGCTTCTGTGACTTATATGTTTAAAAGGGAATTTTGTAAGACACTACCAGTGTACACACATGCACACACACACAAGGTGCAAGCAAAAATTTTACAGACTGGCCATGTTGAACACCAAGTGGACATAACACAGTTGTGGATCACAGGTGCCACTGAGTTAATTTATTCTGAAATAGTGTCCTGAGTGTCACTGAAACAGAATGTTGTGTTTGTGTATATCCGATGTTTAAATAATTTCGAGTTGAGTGTGTTCTGCAATTATTCTAGCCCAGTGAAATGACACACCTTAAACAACAGAGAATTTGCATCAAGTTTTGTTTTAACCTGAGAAGATGGCTTCTGTGACATGCTTAAAAGAGCCTTTTGTAATGAAGCTACAAGTTTACACACAGGCATGCACACAAAGGTGCAAGCAATAAGTTTATAGATTGGCCATGTTGAGCACCAAGTGGATGTAATGCAGCTGTGCATCACAGGTGCCACTGAGTTAATTTATTCCGAAATAGTTTCCTGAGTGTCACTATAACAGAATGTTGTGTTTGTGTATAACTAATTTTTAAATACATTCGATTTGAGTGTGTTCTGCAATTGCTCTGGCCAGTGAAATGACACACCTTAAACAACAGAGAATTTGCATCATGTTTTGTTTTAACCAGAGAAGATGGCTTCTTTGACTTACGTGCTTAAAGAGCCTTTTGTAATGAAGCTACAAGTAGAACACAAACCTTCAAATGGTATTCACATTTCAGAAGTGGCCAAACTTTGGCTGAGAATTTTGAACATTCAGTCATCCATCAACAGTCAGACAATGAAAATGTGGAAAAAGTGTGTCAATTGATCAGTGAGAACAGGTGGCATATGATTGTAACATTCTAGGCCTATAATACAGCACCTGATGATGCATTGTAACTGACAATTTATACATGAGGCACATTGCTGCAGAATTTGTGCCATGTCAGCTGAATGATGACCAGAAACAAAACCAACTTTCTTTGTGCAAGGACCTGTACGATCAGGCCAGGAAGGACAGAAACTTTCTTTGTAAGGTGATAACAGGAGTTGAAAGCTGACTTTGAGGTTATGACCCACAACTAGAGCAGCAGCTATGCAAGTACAGGATACCATTATCTCCATGTCCAAAAGAGGTAAGGCAGGTCAGGTCAAGATTTAAGAACTTGCTGGATGTTTCCTTTGACAACAAGGGGATTCTTTGCAAGTAGGCCATACTGTTAATCAGAAGTGTTGCATACAAGTCCCATGGTGTTTGAGGGAAAATGTCAGGAGAAAATGCCCAGAAGTGGCACACTCAGGACTCGCTTCTGCATTGACACAACATGCCAGCCTACACAGCTTTATCTGATCACCAGTTTTTAAATGAAAATAATATGATGGTTATCCCCTACTCCCCACTCCTGGTCCTCTGTGACTTCATCCTGTTCCCAAAGTTGAAGATTAGAGGATATAATGGAGATTCAAGTTCGGTCACAGGTGGTGCTAGAGTGCATCACAAGATGGGAATTCCACAGGAGCCTTCAGCAGTGGGAGTGGTGCTGGGCCCAGTGTATAACCTCTGAAGGGAAGTAACAACCTGTTACTAAGGAAAGCCTAAAGTTATATTGTCCCAGTCTGGAAACTTCTGGCTCGCACGTGCTGTGCGTGCATGTGCCCATGTGCATACTATATATATAAGATAGGAGTCATGAAACTCAAAACCAACAAAATACACTGCATTGAGGGAGAAATATGTAATTGTTTAAAATCAATCTCCAACGTGTTGGCCGATCAGAGTGTAACTGTAGTACTGGGGTTAAACTCAGGTCTTCCGCATGCTCAGAATAATATATGCTCAGGGCCAGACTGCACATTCTTCACACTGGAATACAAGACTTTGCCACTTATAATATACACATATAATCTATCAAGATTACTTTAAATGTGACAATTAGATATTTGGACACATCATTTTTCATTTTGGACTGTAACACATAATTTATGTAAACCTTTTGTTATATGTATTATTACATGTCAAACTATACTCATTTTAGAAGCAGCAGTCATTTGACCATGGAACTGTTAATTAAAAGTAAATTTAATTTTAGGAGATTCAGATGACAGGTATGTAATCACACCACTTGCCATTTTTACACTTCTCATTGTACTAATGGAGGCTCCTTGATAATAGCCCAGATGGGCCTAAGTATGTCAGAGATTGAATATAGACAATTAGGGATGTCTCCCTATAGACCATGTATTTTGTTGGTTTTGATTTATGTGATTGAATACAGAAATGAGTCTAAAGTAAACGATAGTACAGTTGAGATACATCACACAAATGAGGGTGGCAGGAGGCATTCTTTCAACCTACCCTTTATATCTTGAAACCTGTTTTGCACTGGAACATGAGATCATCATGACATACAGTCTTTTGAGCAGCTGTCAACCTCATCACCTCTTATGAACTAAACTTTCTTTTTATTGTAAAACATATTGCCTGAACAGGCTCTTACAGGAACTGCCACACAGCATACTTCCAGTAAGGGGACCACTGCATCTTCAGCAGCCAAAACTGTACCCAAATCAGAAAATGTGCCAGGACTGAGTTCTGCAGTTTATCAACTCTCTGGTGGAGGTATGTCTGGTTTATTTATGTTTTTGGTGCTGGCTTATAAAATGTACCCCAATTTACAGTTGACTCTTTGTAAACTTGAAGTGAACTGATATTTTCCTCATGTAACTTAGGTTGTCTTTATTGGCAGCCTTTTTAATCCCTTCCTTTCTCCCTCTGGAACAATTGTCAACATGTTCCATAATAATAATAATAAAAAAAGAGTTTCAAAAGATAGGTAAAAAAAAAAACTCTGTTGCATAGAACTTTAAGCTGACTTTGATGCATGCAGGGCACATATCAGACTCCCATGTAGTCAGCATTGACATATAAAGCATCTGTTCCACCATGGCACCAGTGCTTGTAACCCAGCATAGAAGAAACTGGTGTCAAGTGTCTGTAGTCAGGAGATGACAGCTGCACACTGGCATCTGTTGCAAATCTCTTGCCAACCAGGTGCTTCTTAAGGCATCCAAATAGATGGAAATCATTGGGCACAAGATCAGAACTGTTATGAAGGTGGTCCATAATTTCCCAGCCACAGCACCATAACCAGTCACAAGTCTGGTTGGCTTCTGCCTCTTTGGACTCTCAAGGAGCACCTGACTGACAAGCCATTGGCAGCAAATGGTGACATGAAGCAAGCTGTCACCTCTTGGCTATAGAAACTCGCCACCTATTTCTTTTATGTTGGGATACAAGCCTTGATGCCATGGCAGGGCACCTGATTAAATGCCAATGATTACTATATGGAGATCTGATATATACCATCATGTCACCCATTTGCCACATATATATCGAACTCAGAATCACCTTCTTACCATGAGAGAGCGTGTGTTACCTTATTTTTAAATAACTGTTGTATGCACAGCAATGAAGCCGAATACACTATATTGCCTGCATCTCAAGATGAGTTTCCCCTCCTCAGGGGCAGCCCTCCATGTTGAGTCATGTAGGCAGTTAGGCTTTAGAGAATGATTTCTTGACCAACCAGGGATCCAAGTCTTACATCATTGGACTCTATTTTTTTGGGTTGTCATACACCTAATATATTCCCAAAAAGTATTTCCAGAACTTAAAGGAAAAAATCAGGAATACAGTCCAAGTTGTGTCTTTTTTTAAGTGTGGGAATAACTGTACCACCGTCTGGAAGTGCACTGAACAATATATGATGCACATACTGAACTTACTACACCATAACTCTGAGAGGTCAGTAAAACCATGTAGTTGGTTTTATTGCTGTATGTAAAGGAATTAATGTGTAATTCACATTTCAAGTTCTACTATGTATTTTTATTCACCTTGCATAGTAGCTAAAACTTCAAGATGATTAACTCTCAAGTAAGAAATCAGGGTTTACTGAGAAGCAGATGGGGGGGAGGTTTCAAATATTACATTCAAAATCTCCCCCTTCTGCAATACTTGCACATCACTTCTGGCTACTATAGGAACTGGTGAGTGAATGGAACATATTTCATAACATCACTGGGTGTTCTGTATTAGGTCTGTATTAAGAAGAGATATGTGAAAAGGAAGGTATATTCTTATGTATTAGATTATTCAGACCTCTTATCCATGCAACGCACAAGAACTGGATGATCAACCACTCTTCTTCTCCAATATTAGTGACATAAGTACCCCAAAAGTTATGCTGTTTGTGTCCATGTATAATGTTTTGCATTTATTTATTACAGATGTTGGTCCTGGAGCATCCAAAGATGGCCAGTATAAGAATCCTGAGTACTTTTGCTACAACAGAATGTCTTACTTTGAAGCTGAAATTGAAATGTCAAAATACAGATTACCTCAACCATCAAACAAACCTAAAAAAAGTTAATTTAAATAGATCAGTCTTTTTAGTAACAAAATATAATGTGTATTAGTTGTTGATGAAATAATCATCTTGTACATAAAGAATTAAAATAATAGTGAGCAAAATAAATATATGCCTTCTGTACAGATTATGTGATTTATTTTGAGTGATATTTACCTTCTGTACTTTAATTCATAGGGTCATTTATGAGATGACATGTCTGCATATTGTTTCTCTCACACTGTGAAATCAAAAGTTTCAAATGCACTTCGAAACTTCTCAGTGAGCTCAATTTCTTCTTCCTTTGTTATGTTGCAGTCCCGCCAGTCTGTCCTGTCTGGCATGTTCAGCAGTTCCTCACTTGCCAGCACTTCTCTGAAATAAAGCAACACGATTCTAACATTATCCAACTATGGTGTATTGCTAACTGCTGACAGATAACATTAGTTCAAAACTAAACATTCAGTAAACATATGCTTCCACCTTAGTTCTTTGCATTTCATTGGATTCAAAGAACCTCTGTAGTTGATGCAGACTGTCAAATTACCTACAAATGAAAGATGTAATTTCCTGCCGAAGGTATCCCTACTTTGATGCAGTGGTGGGGCTTGTGTGGTCAAATGATCCTGAGAGCTATGCTGGTGGTAGCATTGCTACTGGTAGGGCCTCCCATGCCAGACAGATCAAGGATGATGACCTAGACAAAAAGGAGTACCCTGGTCCTCCAGGCTGGGGGTTGGGTGTGGGGCTAACAACCTGACCCCATAAAACATATCTGTTACGAAACTTCAACAAAAGTCTTGGAATGGGAATCAAAACGTAATAAAGACTCTGACTAAGGAATTTGCATTTGGAACATGGAATGTTAGAACAACGCTCAGACCAGTATCAATTAAAGAATTATATGACAAATAAAACAGTACAACATAAATGTTATGTCCATATAGGAGACCAGTTGGCAAGGAGAAGCAATAATTGACTTAAAAAAATCACACACTGCTACAGACCAGAAAAAAACACAAGAAAAAGGGAGTTTGGAGTAGGTTGTATAGTAGACACTAGATGTAAAGAGAACATCCTGGGCTTCCAACCTATCAGTGAGAGGATATGTACCCTAAGAATGGAAAGAAAATGTATAAATATAACTTTTATAAATACATATGGCCAACGGAGGATAAAGAGGAGGAGGAAAGGGAAAATGTTTATGCTCAGTTATGGATATGGATCCAAGCAATGATGTCAAAATCGTCCTGGGGGGCACAGATGCCAAAATCGGACAAGAAAGAGAATATCACACAATTACAGAGCAACACAGTTTGCAAAACACATCTAATGAGAACAGGAAACAATAGATTTTGCCCAAGAGAAGAATATGGTGATCACATAAACTGAATTCCTACAAAAAGATGCACAAGGCCACTTGGGTATCCCCAGATGGACAAGCAAAGAACCAGATTGATCATATAATAATGGACAGGAGACAGGACACAAGCATCACATATGTAAGGACCTATAGAGGAGCCATTTATGATTCAGATCATTACTTAGTGAAGGGCATGTAAAGGGTGAGGACGTAAACAAGGCAGCAGCATTACAGGAAGGAATTAGAGAATTGATCTGTACAGCTACAAAAGGACAGTGTCAGTGATGAATATACAAAGAAGTTA
>JGI20166J26741_11914473_pt1 | contig 19869 bp, 14 predicted proteins | sample TergutCu122P5_FD_26741 | JGI IMG/M metagenome (IMG submission 26741)
GCAAATTCCAAGACACAGAACGCTTTCTTATTCACTGTGCACGCCATTTTTCGTCACGACTACCTCCTAGCGGTGGAACCTACAAGTACGCCAAGGCCCCTAGTATAAAAAAACTTTGAGAGATTCTCTACCTATTGATATGTTTCTTTCTGCCCTGTCTTTCTTGGTTGTCGCGCAGTCGAGTTTGGAAGTTCCGGAGGGACTTATGAATAACCCTGTATTTAAAGAACATTAGCATTAATATAGCCATTACTGTCCGAGGAAAGAATCGATTGTAACAAAGACCTACAAATTCACTGAAAGCACTCAAGTTTTTTAAGCTTCAGTAAAGGCAACTGAAATGCATACTACAGATTCATACTCTAATTTAAATCTTGTTAGACTAATCAATAAATTATAAAGGGTCAAACATGAAGAATTATTATTACGAATGATACCCAAAGTCACTGGACTAATGGAATGAGAAAAAAAAATGTAATCAATCTGAGAGTTAAAGTAAAATTTAAGTCAAGTTCCCTGATCGTTAAAATAATCATAACGAGTAATAAAAGAATCCCTATGTTTGTATTGTAGAAAATAAAAATAATATTATTAATAATAATAATAATAACGGTTCTTGAATTAGAAAGAAACAAGTAAGGGGGAAAGAATATTAGTTACAAAGCTTTGGGTTGGCAAGAAAATGGGATAAAATCACGTATTTTCGGAACAAACATCAGACGAAATTAGGTCCTCTTGAGAGCAGAGTGATGGGTAGAAAATGTGACACGTAGAAAATAATTTCAAGACGGGGGCATAGCTCAGCGTTGGTTGACTTCTAGGCAAAAAAAGAGGCAGTCTGAACACAGACAAGAGGGTCAACGAGATGTTAGAGAGATAAGAGGGATACAGTAGAGACCACTGGGAGATATACATACAAATGTCATCATAATAAGCATAACTTGCCGGATAAATGTGTGTAGAGGTAAAGCGGTATATTGTTGGTGTAGGTGAGCTGAGATAAGGAGATATTAAGTGGATATTGTAGAATGTGGGACTACATAACTCTAAATAACCATTGCTATTGGGAACATGTCACATAAAATACTAAGGCTTAGTGGGCTATTATTAGTGGGGAATATTTAATAGTTCTGGGAGTGCACTGGAGACGACTGTTTCAAAATGGCACACAGGTATGTTTCAAACGGCCTCTAGCATGCCTCGTTGAAGAAGTTGACCTCTAATCTGGACACCACTTCGAAGCTTGTGGTACTATTACACGATCTGGAAACATGAATGAAATAAGATTTAATTTTAGAACATCTTTCTGACCTTAAGAATGCACATACTTTATAAAACTATTAAGAATAAATTATATCGCACCCCAGACAATTGGATTGATTGTACAGATTTTGTTATAGTACTGGAAGTAAAACACATTATAAACAAATTTATCCCAGTGCCATACCCTCAAAGATTAAGGTCCTCATTAAGCAGATTTAGGGGATATCAAGTGGACCACCTGTAATATGCAAGCCGTAAAATACTTTTAGGGGATGCAAATAATGCGAACTTCACAATGAATCTTCCAAAATAAAAAGTGTATAATACAGTACTTTCATGCCACAAATATTCTGCATCCACTTTTAACAGGATATGTCAAAATACCTATTTGCATATTAACGTTCATTTAGACAACTATGTACATTTTCTCTTTAAATTTAACTCTTCTCTTTAAATTTCCTCTCGAACAAACCTAGTAGAGGTTAGGTTTTATCGAGTACAACCATGTAACTTGGTGGTTGATGCATGTCGACTATTGGGAGGACGTACGGAAAAACAAGACGAAATCCATGGGTCGATTGTTGCTTGTTTCTTGAAAGCAGATAAATATTTACGTAGCGCACACGAGCTGTTGTCACAGAGATATGGAGCTTGAATTTCAAACGTCTCGGATTAACGTGCGGGGAGGGGGGAGGGGTATATTTAACAAAATATGTGGAAAAATAATTTTTTACTCTGTACACTATCTACTATCTTCAGAGTTGTTATTTTGTCAGCAACAGAAGGTATCAAGGCCACTGAGAGAGAAAAGCATGTGTTAATATTACAACATTGTTGTAGTAGGTTATCTTGGTATCTATCTGATGGCTTTGTAAGGCATTAAAATGGTTATTTAGGGGTCCTGTAATTTAAGAAAATACGTTCGTGCTCCAGGTTATGATTCTAGTGTATAAGGAAGGATTAATGGAGCTATTCACTGAACTGTATATTAACAGAGGGGCAAAATAGCTTTACGGACGTGGAACAAAACAGTTCGTTCATCAGAAGGGGAAGTTCTTTATTACTGCATCATAATGTGGCCGTAGGTAAAGGAAGACAAAGTAGTGTGGTAGAGTCCATGCTTCTACTATCCCCTTGTGGCGGTGAGGCAGAATCAGGGTAGTATAAAAGGGCGTTAAAAATAAGATAATTAATGTGCACTGTGAATGCTAAAACATCCTTCTGCTGTCATTACGTAACGCGTACTTGACCCGTCTATTCTTCAACATATCGTGCTCACCTACACAGCCGTTATCAGACGCATAATTAGTATTAATGATCGGAGACTTGCTTCAGAAAAGAGAGAGAGAGAGAGAGAGAGAGCAAAGTTTCAGATGAGGTTGGGAGCTCGTACATGTGACTCACACTGCTTTTCTTTTTAGGCGAGTCCGCAAAATTGCGAAAAGCAACTATTAAATTCGTCATGTCTGTCCGTCTGTCCACATGTAACAACTCGACTCTCACTGGAAGAATTTTCGTGAAATTTCATATTTGATTATTCTTCAAAAAATTGTTGTGAACATTCAAGTTCAATTAAAATCGGACAATAATTGTGGGTATAATACATGAAGACCAGTACACCTTTTTTTTATTACAACTCGTTCAGTTCTTCTTTGAACGAGAAATGTTTCAGACAAACTATGTAGAGAACATCAAAGTACATAGTTTAGGTTCAGTAACTTTTTTTGAAAATCGTGTTGCTTATGAGATGTGGAAAATTATTGTAGAGGCCACAGACGCCAGTATAATATGGTGCATGCGCTTTACATGCTGCATACTTTAGGTTACAAATACACAAACACAGAATTTAATACTCATTGCTTTTCCACTGCAACAGTGGTTGCAAGGACGCGTCTCAATTTTACGTTGTACGTATATTGCCTTTTTAGATTTCGCACCGAAAATTCGCAAAGAAAAATTTCTGGCACTTTTGCAAGAACTTTCAGGGAATTTGCTATTAGGGACTTTTATTTAAATTAGTCATTACGTTTCGATTTCAGTTAAAATCGGACAAAACTAAGGACACTTTTCAAGAATACATTTAGGCCTCTCGGCGCGCATTTACACTGCAAAAGTAGAACTATTTACAGAGCATAAAATTTTACAAAACAGAGTTTTATAAAAATATAGAACAAGTGTCTTATATAAGGGTCTTACGTGTTTAGAGCCAATAAGATAGGGTGAGAGAAGGTCTGGGAATTGTTGCGCTATACGTAATGATTTTGTAGGCTTTATCCTATATTTATTGAATTATAGTATCTTAAAAGAACTGTTAATGAAAATTTGTGCTTATGTCTCTAACATCAGAATGTTTATTACTAATTTACAGGTATCATATTAAACGCGAGTTGTGACAGAAAGAGACACAATGTACGAATTTTCGTAACGAATAATGACAATAGTCTCCATATAATAGTGTTTTTTGTTTCTTGGTTTTGTGAATGCTGATTTGGGACAGTGAAGCAAGAAACAATGAGCGATCTGTTTATAGCCACTACCCCCGTAACTCGCTTTGGATGAAAAAGAAATAAACAAACACAGCCAAAATGCAATCCACAGAGCCATGAGAGAATTTGTATGTACAAGTGTATGTGTATATATATATGTATATATATAGAGGTACACATTTAATTACCATGTAATTAAATGTGCTGCTACAAAACAATTAATTTACTAAAATATAACTTTGTCTCTTTCGAGACAAATAAATGAGAGTGAAATCTTCAGAATGGTTACGCTATGGTTATATTTCCATCTTTTTTAATCTAGAGATGTATAATGAGTAGACTGCTTTCCATTGTATATTTCAAACTTCATACTGTCATAATATTGTTTAACATTCCCCTCCTCCCATACAAGAGTATTAATATTATGTTAACGGAACAATGGTATTTCTGTTTTGTCCCTGAATTCATTTCCCCTTAAAAATGGAGTCAACTTAGGAATTTTGTAAAGATTAGCACAAAAATTGCACACTGTTTTTTCTTTTAATTTTAATTTCGGAACAACAGTAAAATGAAGATTGCTATCAGGCAGGTGCCTAAGATAACCACTACATTACCACCATTTAATGTAGGGCTCCAAAACTTTGTGAGTTGACAGTACAAAGAAATGTTTAAGATTTCTTAAAGTCACTTTCTGCATTTATGAGTAGGCAGAAGGGTAAAATTGAAGAGAATCTTATTTTTGAACTGATTGAAATATTGTATACTGTATGTTGCACACGATAGAGACTACTTTCATCAAGTTACGAAATCTTTGTGTAGGGGGTTTTGAACTAACTGAAGAAATACTAGCTTTTTACAGAGAAGTATACTTCAAGGAGTTTGGTAATTAAGTAGAAAAACAAGGGTATAGCATCTACTTTAAATCCGAATTTAGATATCAATTCATGACCATAAATGCTGAACTACTCTTCGTGAAATGCGGTATGAACAAAGGTAATTAATATATCACGTATGTACAAACTTCGTTGCCGATCAGACATATAGCATACGTTATGTTGTGAGCATAGGTCTTTGATGAAAAAATAATAATCATTTCAATATTCAGACATTCTGAAAAAAGCTAGCCCTAATATCAATTTTTCTACCCACAAACAGACTTTTCCGTCACTGAACGTCTCGTCTAATTGCCGGCACGGTCAAATTATCTCTTACTTTCTTAAATTTAACTGTGTTTAATCTAATTATAGTGGGGTTATGACCCTACCCATGGCCATTTAACATTGTTCTGCCACGCATGGGGGCACTATCACATGCTATGGCCAGTTCCACCGAACCTTGACCGTTCCCCAAAGCAAGTGTTGTCGCTCTAATCCCGTCCCCGTTTATACTAGTCCCATTTCTCTGAATATTTCACTAGCATTTCTCGCATCAGTCACTATGACGATTCCATTAGGGTCACACCACAGTCCCTCGGGCCAGTGACCTCAGGGGGTTGCTTACCTTGACACATCAAGTACACACAGCATCACTAAGTAAATACACTGGTATTGCAGGGGTAAGTGGTCACTCGAGTGGAAAGTAGCCACACTGTTGTCGTTTCTACGGCCAAAAGCGCTCCATCAATACTTCCACCCCAAGCAGCTTCAATATAGAAGCAATATATTCCTCTCTTGGTCCTAACCCCATGTCTTTCCTTGTACGTGACTAAAATTGAAATAATACCGAAAAGTCGTGGCACTCGTACCGTGTATTCGTCAGGTCACAGGTTTCGTTCTCGGTCCAAAATTGGTCATATATTTTTCAATTATCGTCTGTTCCTTTACACTAGTGTTTCTCAAACTGGGTTCCGCAAAGGAGTGAGAGAGGTTCCGAGAGACGAAAATGCGTAATAGTGGAAGACATCTATTAGTGGCCTTAAATTTGTACATACGAACCAAAATTCATATGGTGACATTTGACACTAGTCATTCCGTCAAAGATATCACGCAGACATTCAATGTTTGCTTTAGTCCAAAAGCTTCCTGATTCTATAGTCAAGTCGGCAAAGTTCACCATAGACAGTTTCTAAGTGTCAGGTGAAACTATCAGGTTATCTACCAGTTTGACTTTAGCAGTTGATTTTTTTCATGTAACGTACATAAAGGATAAAACAGCTGCTGGTATTTCATTTGTGTTTGTCTTATTGTGGACAGGTAGGTGTTCCTCATTAAGTTCTGTACTTTTGTGGGGTTCCGTGAGCTAAAATAGATCGAGAAGCATGGCCCTAGACAAAGACTAAGTTTATAAGTTACTTTGCCATTAGAGGGAAGAAATTTTTTCCTGCCTCAGCCTGATGTGGGAGTTAAGAATGGTTAAATATATACAACCACTTCCCACACGCTGTAGAGAGGGAAACGTTATCTATATTTTCGATATATGATACGGTCTCTCATTTCCATACACTTACACATGCTTAATTATCATTCGTAATAATTAACAAGTATCATCAATATTCTGCAAATACTTACGCTGTATTACGCTTCTTAGGTTTCATACGAGCTTGGTTCATTTCGCTCCTTACGCTTAATTCTGACTTTATACGCCGAACAACTACCAGCAGAGGTTTGCTAGCACGCCCTAAGTCGTGGTTCAGTGCACAATTTACGTTAACTGACAGACCGATTATTTTTTGAAACTATTTTTTTGTTATATTACGTACATCCCAATCAGCAATCTAAACTCCCGATCAGTACGTAACTTCCATGTCAACGTCATTCTAAGTACGTTCAGGGAACACAGACGACCTTGAAAAGCTAATATTCATTCAGCTGGCTGTAAAATTTCCGCTAATTGTGAAAGGCAAAGTTTTATTGCCGTACTCATAAAATCTTGTCATTTAACACCAACCCAAAGCAAATTACTTTAGTCCACAACCTCATAGACAATTTCTCGCAGTTTCTTTTAAAATTATAAGTATTTAGGTGTCCCATGTGAGGCTTTTCCTCAGGTTTCCCTACTAAAATATTCCTTATGTATTTGCAAACTCCCGTGTACCTACTGCATGCTGCAAACGCTCTATGCTCCCTAATTTAATCGAGTTAGTAATGTTCGGTTTTGAGAAAAAATTACAAAGATCCGACATTTCTCCTTCGTCTAGATCCCGCGTCTATTTTAAAATAAATTCAAACCTCCAGTAAAGCCACCCGTTCCAGGTTCGACCTCGGGAATAGGTTTCCCTGAGATGTAAGGGTTTTATTTAAAAACTCATATAAAATGTTTTTAAAGTTTCTCATCGGCAAGTCAACGTCCGTTCTGCTCATTCTGGAAGTTCCTGCCTTAGGTTTTTCGCTTAGCATCCCTTGTTGTCGGGTGGTACGAGGAGGAAGGGTGCTTGCTCGTGTGACAGATCGTCTGGCCGACATAGTAACTTACATTTGTGGCGCGGAGCATTTTAACCAATCAGATTCGACCCTGAAGTCAGGGGATACTGGGCTGACTTTGGATTTTGGCAACGGATGATTAAAGAAAGGCGAGAAAACCTTATGCACTCGAATCTTTGGGGAGTGTCAAGGCAGCAAAGAGGATGTCAGTGTGTGTGTGTGCTCTGGTGGAACATCAAGTGAATCGACTACAATAAAAGAGGCTGTTTTCTCTAAATTCGATTCGACATATCTTCTCAGTTGTCTCCGTCACCCCCCCTCCCGCCGATATTCATTGTTATGAAGGAGGATCAATAGAAGGCCGGGAACACTACGCTGCGTTCCCTAGGATTCTAACCGCGGTGGAAATTCAGGAAATGCTGCACATTACCGTCCCCACCAGCTGTGGGACCCACTTATTCTCCCTTCTAATGGTTACCAGAGTCTCTTACACCTGACATAAAGCGACAGGGGCCTGAAAACGATCACTCACTTCCATCAAGTGTCGAAGCTAAATACATGTGGAGTGAAAGGCATACTTCCACTCCTCCACCAGCCTTCATGGCTTGCCGCTTAATTAAAGCGAAGGACAAATTTTCCTTTCAGCATGCAGTTTATTGGTGGCTTAAAAGCAATTGGCATTTTGCACGCCTTCACATAATTAAACACGGAATACGCGCCTGTAGAAGCCTGTCCGGTTATGGGTGAGAAATAAGTGTCCAAAAAGACAACATGGAATACTGAAATTTCTAATTTTTTGTTTCGTTTTTTTGACCGTGCATCCTTGTATAATCTTGTGAAAAAAGCCAACTTGGTGCACAATTTTTCTTAGATGTTTATATCTTTTCTCTACATGTTTCGGGCGACTACGCGCCCATCATCAGAAGAAATAACTGTATCTATGCGACACTTTGTATTTTTCACTCTGTGTTTAGGGTGAAATTCAATCCACCCTGCGTACCAGACAGTCATTCATACAGAGTGACAAATACCAAGAAAAATTGTGCACCCAATTGGCTTTATTTACAAAATTAGAGAAATCCCTTTTTACCCTCATGTAATCAGCGCACGTTAGGGACTACACGAGAAATATGATTAATTGAACAAAGGTATGTAGAACACAACATAAGGGATGTTACTGATATCCAACAGAGCATCAAATTTCCCAGGCCGTTACTTCTGTGTTTGTATTTCAAGGATTTTGGCGACTGTCGCTTAGATATCAACATCTGTCGCCTTCACGCACTCTTTCAAACTGGAACACTTGAGAAGCCCTTTATCATAGTGTGGAACTACATACTTTACGGACGGCTGTTTTCACGAATCTCGGACACCCAAAAATGTGGAAAATTTTAGACACCATACCAAAATCATATAAAAACAGTTAAATAAATTATATTAAAATAAACACTTATCACGAGTAAAATTCTTATTGCCAGTATTAGTATTCGTAGCAAAATATTTCGACAAACGTATTCACCTTCAGGTTATATAAAAAAACTACAAACTATTTGGTACATTAAATGCAACATTAATTTTCATAAGTATAAATGAAACCTTATTTTTAAATAAAGGGAAAATATTTAGTAGGACTCATGTTTTAGATATAATTTTTGTAGTTTTATATATTCCAGCTGTCCTAAAGTTACGCAAGGATATGGACTTGAAAATTCTGTCTCGTACACTATTTAATATTAATTTATACTAAGTGTTTGATTATGGTGTATAATTTTACTTTGAGAAGATTTTGTATAGAAGTGTTGTGGTTTTAAAATTTTTCTTTTCTTGAGTGTAGATTAGTTGAAGGTTTAGAATTATAGTATATGTGTAGAACGAGTTGGTAGTTTGTAGCTTGTGAGTTTCCTTTGATGGTGAATAGTTCTGAATGAGTCTTAGATTTATATTTGTGATTTGATTGTGATCAAGTTCTAAAGACATTAAAATGTGATTTAGTTGAGAAGGTACATGTAGAGAAAGATCCGGTTCATAATATGCTAATACTGATGGACTGATGAGTCCTGAAAGCCGTTTAAATGACCAAGCTGGTCGAAACATGTTGTAATGAATAGTAAATAGTCAAAAATACAATTTTATATGTGGTAACAGTTAATTTTAATATAGATTATAAATTAACGCAACGGAATGTATAACATTAAATGTTAACAACAAAAGAATTCACGTGTGTCACCTACTTCATAGGTCAGCGTATAAGTATGTAGGTGTCCTGAACTTCGTATTTCATTCAATCATTGTAATTACAGTAGTGTTATAACCGGCATAGGGAGTTTTAGTCCTCTATTGGGTGTCAGAAAAAAATTGTACATTTGGTAGACAAGACACATTTATTTAAAATTAGTAATTTAGTTTATGATGGAAGGGAAATTGTAAAGAGTCTGTATAGCAGCTTACAAGGACAGGCAGTTAATGGCGGGTATAGTAAGCTTGCAGTTTCGTCGTTTGTCAGAGTCAAAATTGATGGCTTTTGGAACTTTTGAAAAAAGATTGAAGTTTAAACTTTGACAACTTTTGGACATTTTAAATCTTGCTAGGAAGGATACCATATTAGTCACGCTTGCACATCAAGGGAAATCAGTAAGACGCGTGAAAGAGTTCACACGGGGACGACAATGAAACAACGTTAGGTAAATGGGAGCCAATGGAGTTAGAGTATTCAAAATTTTGACTTTTAGAACCCATTAGTAAGTAGTGAAATTTAAATTTTAACCAATCGGGAACAGTAACAATATTTAAGGGGGGATAGATTTGGAACTGTCCGAGTTTTGAAAACCTAACGCAAGCGAGGATTCTGTTTCATACCTTAGAGGTGACAAGTTGTGTACGTGATACTTAAGCTAGTAATGAATACATTTTCAAAGGCGCATCCATACATCCAACACTTCTGTAAATTCCAACAATTGTGAAATAATATAAATAATAACAACGGTAGTGTCCAGTTGTTTATGAAATCTCTGTTCCACCGCTTAGAACACTTAGATTCCCTGGGATAAAAGACATGCAAACCGACTGAAGAGCTGGGTGGGTTGTAGTGTCATACTTATTGTATTATGGCATCAATCTCCAGTTGACACATAATTTAATTAATTTAAAATTATAATGTTCGCTTTAATTTCAGGCTGCATGAATGGGACAGGAAAATATAAAATTTTATAACTTTATCTTATACAGAACCAGCTGTTGTTACACTAGACAGTGTCGTTACCTACTGCGATATACTCGTGCATACTATGGCAGACCTCCAGAGCACAAGTAACACGCTTAGGAATTGTAGTACGTTAGGTTGCTACTCGCTGGCAGTATCTCCTAACGTATTAGAAAAATATCTGGACAGTGCAAGGCTACTGTAATCAAGTTACAACTTAGTAGCTGATGATGAATCATTGTGTTCGTTGGCTGGTCGTTGTTATGGAAACGTGTGTTGATGTAAAATGATTTGGATAATATTAATATATGCTGGCCCGTCCCAGTGGCCGCACGTTCTAAGGCGTAGGTCTGTGGTTGCTCACCTGCTAAGATTGTGAGTTCGAATCCCACCAGAGTCATGGTTGTCTGTTGTGAGTGTTGTGTGTTGTCAGGCAGAGGCCTCTGCGACGAGCTGATGACTGGGGCTTTTGTGCCAAAATAAGGGTAAAAACAAAAACATATCTTGAGAAGAAATTAATGAGACAGGGAGTGGGATTGGAAAAAATACTACGTTTTGGTGTCTGATATACAGGGTGAGCATAAATTCTTTCCCTGATTACAAACATTTATTACAAGAAAACTACGTAGAATACAAACAAATTTTTTTTTTCAAAATGTAACTCAACTCAAGAATTTTTTTTAGAAACTAACGGTAAAAAATATGTTTGTATTCCACGTAGTTTTCTTGTAATAAACGTTTGTAATCAGGGAAAGATTTTATGCTTATACTGTACATGTGTTCATGTTTCACCTCCCTCAGCGACAAAAGAAGAGACAAACCAGGCCACGTAAGACGTTATATTTCGTTCATTAGACAGTAACGAAGGATATCTTATTAGATTACTTTTATTTCAGAACTGAAGCTATGCACTGTTATTATTTTTTAAATAGCGTAAGCATAACTATAATACACGAAAGTAAATAAGAGTTAATAATAACCTACTCAAATGTATGGCAGATCATGGACCACACTTGCTGCAGACAAAACAAACAATTATGTCGATGGGAATGAACTATAAGAAATTTTATCATGGCTCGAAGGATAGTAACATTAACATAGACGTAAATAAATACGAGTAAACTGCAAGGATGTGGGCAGGGCTAATCTGCCTTACGTTATGTTCCCCTAGTAGGTTTCTGAGAACACTCTGATATACCATTTACCCTTCGCGGTCCATGCAACGTGAGGAGATTCTCGAGCATCATAACAACTATTAAGTTATGAGATGTAACTTAAATAAAATAAATTATCACCTTAGCCATTTGATTAGCTGGAAGAAAGAATTTCCGAATTGCGCTGTGGCATAGAAGGCCGTATTAGTTTTCACATATTTCAGTTGCACTTAGCGGAAAGTGAGGTTTCCAATATGGACCAGTCCACGTAGAATTCACTGTGAACACAGGCCCACTGGTAAGAGTTTCCTCGAGTATGTCAGTTTTCATCTCCCATTCATTGTCCTACCAGTACTGATGTAATATTTCTACCAGCACTGACCAGTCATTCCCTCATATGTGCATTTCACCAGCAAGGATAAAAAGTTTCGTCCAACCTGAAACTTCACTTCTGGGCCTGCTCTCGTTTAGGTTCATTGAACATCGGAAAATGAATTTCTGATAATTGTTTCCACATTGGTATATAATGAATGCAAACCCATGTATGTACATTCATAACGTATTCAGTTGTCATCCTAGAAAAATTGGTTCAATTTTTTCTGTTGTTTTTATTTTTGAGGTAAATTTCCAAATTTCGACCCAAGTGTAGGGTGTACTGACAGTTTCATCTTTTTGCTTGTGACAGAGTACAGTCTTGTAGGTGGATACTGATCTTTCAAAGAAAGAACCTGCATCCTGTGAATGGAGGTATTATGTTCATTCCGAGCACTGATAACCACTATCCACATGACTGCATGTTGTAGCAACATAAAATTTTACCTCTAGGTGAAATATCAGTGAAAATATTAGTTCTTTACAAGAGAAACTCTCTTTTTAGAAAATGCTTAGTTTTTCGTCAGATATCTGGAGAAGTATTATTTAATTCTAATATACATATATTTGCTCCAACATCAATCAGCATTTTCATACACATTACTTAGTAACTTTCCTAAATAGTCTTTTTAAAAACAGATAACATCATTTTGAGAAAAATTGAACTTGAAATAAAAAAGTCTTTATGACTCAGAATAATCAGAAGCAAAATATTACAGAATAAGTACGGTTAGTGGGTTATAATGAGCTTTTTCTCATTTTGATTCTTTTTCTTTTCTTCTTCTTCACTCCCATTTCAGTTGATTTTCACGGTCTGTTTCCAATGGGTTTATCTTTACAGCTTGTTCAGCCTCTTTCACCTGACGGTCTGCTGTTACACATGGTTCATCCTGTACTGATACTGTCAGCAATGAACATGAGGCAGCACCTAGATTATAATTTTTCTATACCTTTACTGAAAATAGAGTTTTATACCACTCGTGCCCACATACTACTACTACTACTACTACTACTGCTGCTGCTTCTGCTGCTGCTGCTTCTTCTTCTTCTTCTACTTCTACTTCTACTACTGCTGCTGCCACTGTAACTGATATTACCAATTAAACGATAATTTGATTTCTGTGCACTGACCTGGGTGCACTTTGCTCAAATTATTATACAGGGGTGCTGATAAGTCCTTAGCCGATGTACTTTGTTTGATGGTGAGAATATTTCGTTTGATGCTAGTCTTTTTATATATATAAATAGTACTAATATTCCTCCAATTATGATTATAAATAGGTTATATGAACATCAAAATCTTCTGTCGCTCTAACTTGTTTCCTTCCTGGTCGGGCTAAGGACTTATCAACACCACTTTATGAACCCAGTATTTGGTTTCTTCCTTTACAGAAGCATGCTTGATATCTTTATTACTCGCCTTAACATTCTGGTACCTACATCAGGAATTCATACCTTCAGGACAAACTTATATTTCTACGCAACTGATGTATGTCTCTACTATAATTCGTAGGGCAGTAATATAGTTTTACTTGATTTGTGCTCATACATTGCAGTGTTTTGTTGGACTTTCAAAAGCCAAAGTGTTCTTGATGCAGGTACCTTATCATTGAGGAAACTGTGTCCGAAATATTCCATTCAGTCTACTGTAATTTTCCCTTCTGTTTGTATGTTAATCTGCTGCCCCTTTTTCCTTTTTTACTTTTTTCATTTACTCCTTTGTTACCCAAACCACACACACACACACACACTAATTTTTAAATGTTATTTCTATATGTAATTTTGTGAGCTACGTAGTTAGAAACATGAACAATTGCAAAACAATGCAAATCAGTTTATTTACTTTATAATATTCGCTTTTGGTCACCTGAAGCGTCATAACGTAATTTACAACATGACAATGACTAAACGACGAGTTTATGTTTGTTGTATTGCTTTTCTCGGTTGCACGTTTTCAGATATTAAGGAAAAACGATAACTTTTAAAATATATCCATTCTACATACTTTGTCATAAAAACTGGACATAGTTCTCAGTTATATTACTGTAATTCCTGTCTCTTTAAAAAGGTAGCACTATCAAAACCATTCCCAAAACAAAATTTAATTTCCTCTGTAATAAACTTGTAGACTATTCAGGTGTGTTTGTTCCAGAAAAGTTATGTACACTCGCTGTCAAATGAATATTTCCCGAACATGTGCCCGTTGGTTTACTTTCAGTCTAACACTGTGAGTATAGCTCGCATTCACTATTACATCCGGAGTTTTATATAGATTTAAAAATAAAAATACACAGAAAATGTTATTTCTTTCCAATTTTCGCTATTCTGAGTTTACAAAATGCCAATTGCCAGTAGTTTTACCCAACACTCAGACAAAACATCTAAATGTCCACAACGAGGCTCGCAGTTCTTTATAATGGAATACATATACATGTAAATATAAATAAAAAAGACACACACAGTAAGTACCACGCGTGTACACACGCGAATAATTAAACGGAACACGATTTACGTACGTTGCGTAAACACTTTTAGGACAACGACAGATGAATTATCCACATGTTTGTATGCCTTCTGGATAAAACCTTAAAAACAGAACACAAAAATCTAAACAAATTTTATTTTTGTCATTATTAACGGCAGAGTTCATAGTACTTTATTAAGTCTGTCATCTTGAAAGCATAATAAACTCAAGGTATGGGCACGGAGGAGATGAAGTAATTTCCGTTTATTTTACCCTGGCAAATAAAAGGAGATTAATGAAGTGATTCTTAACCCACACATATATTCTTATTGGATTAATTTGAGACAGAAATGGCGCCAGAGATCATTCAGAAAAGAAAATTTCATGTGCCTCTCCCGATCTTCATTCCTGCTCCAGCATCAGATCACGTTGTAAATGGTATTTAACTTGAAACAAAGTCCCATACATAATCTTGGCAAAAATGATATGTATGTGACACACAACTTTCATAACCTAATACACGGTTAAGCCATTATATTTCAAGTATCCAGATGACGTGACACTCTGAAGTAAAATTATTTGTTCTGATGGCTACAAGTAAGTTTCGTGATATACGGCATTTAGGCCTATTTTAAACAATGAAAATATAGTCTCATTCCCGTACCGATCACTATATGCAGTAAATTTATCCTAAGATACTGAATTATTATCTGATCCATGTTTCTACTTGCCAGCAATTCCAACGTAGACACCATTTGAATGGCCATGCTCCAGATGTTAAAACAATTTAAAAATTTAGAAGTGAGATGAGTAACGATAACAAATACGGGTTAACTGAAATCACAGTTTGATTATAATGACACGAACGTTTATACTGTAAAGGAACATAAAATATGCTCAGTGGCTAAGTGTAAAGCGGATTCTCAAATGTGTATACCTGCATATACTTACACTGAACGATTACTTTGTGGCAAAATAATTTCTCAAATAGGGATCTGAAGTTAAGTTTAAATCATGGAAATCCGAAAACACCAAAAGTATCAGACAGTTTAAATACTAAGCCTGTATGTCTTGCGCAGTGTTGGGTAGAGTCACAGTAAAACAAAAACAGTTATTTCTCTCCCACATATAGCTGTTTAAATATAAGCGTATATTAGCTGTTTTACATTGTGTATTTTGCAATGTTAATCTTTAATAGAATCCTATTGTTTACTCTGTGCTGTACTTCTTTATTTTGCTTCTTGGAAGGTCCAGTTGTGTTGGAGCTCCGAATACAACCAGGAGATTAATAATCTCATACCATTCAATAGGCAGTAATCTAAACATTAATCCAGAGTTGAACACTTTTTATTACCAACTGACGCACACAACGTTAAAAAATAGAGTTATTAAAACACTCTAAAATAAATAAAAACAATCCAACATGTTTCGGTCTACATGGAAACCATCTTCAGGGAACTGAAGTCAGTCTTGGCTAAAAGTTACACGTATGGTTAACAGTAGATGCGTGAAAGATGTGCAGGGCTTTGTCAGTGCTATGGCTGCATATTGTGACCTGTATGGCGTGTGTGTCGTGCACTGTGCACGACACACACGCCGTACAGGTCACAATATGCAGCCATAGCACTGATGAAGCCCTGCACATCTTTCACGCATCTACTGTTAGCCAAGTACTGACTTTAGCTCCTGAAGATGGTTTCCATGTAGACCAAAACATGTTGGAGCGTTTTTATTTATTTTAGTATGTTTTAATAACTCTACGTTTTTTAATGTTGTGTGCGTCAGTTGGTAATAAAAAGTGTTCAACACTGCAGTCTGTTACAGACCTTGGCTTCCAATACAGTTCTCTTTCTTTCCTTCCAGTTACTGGCCACTGTATGCAAATTTCTGATAGTCATTATCTTCAGGTCAACTTCAACCTCAGTGATATAGCTCTACTCATTTATAGCCTTAGCACTACATGGGGTTGGGTGGTCAGGGCTATGTTGCGGATGCTTTACGCCCAGGAAAGAGTTCAAGTACTCATTGTACAGGGGGTTGGAGGAGCCCCAGGGCTGGTGCAAATGGGTGTGGGAAAGAGAAAATCTCTTGCCCCCATTGGGGTTTGAAATCCAAATTGTCCAGACCATAGCAAGATGCTACACCAACTATGCTGTGTTAGATATCTCATTACAAACAGCACAATGGTTAGATGTAGAGCTACTTCAGAAAATTGTTTGTGACCATCATAAGGGCAGCAAAGTTCTGAAGAATTAAAACAGTTATTGTCTTGGAAAGGCAAAGTATTTCCTTTATTTGAACAGCAGTGGCTGCTTCACCACAGGAATATTATTTTAAACATTTTCCAATGTCTGAAGTATATTTGATACACACAACACTGGAGGAGTTGACGGTACTAGCATTCAGCATGACAGCGTGATTGGTCTTTACTATATTCGAAGATGTTGCATCCTTTTTATTTTGATATTAGTGGTAAAATTGGGATAGAACCTGGATGTAATGGTAAGAAAAAGAACTCATTCTGTACAGAAATGCTTCCTCCCTCTTCAGGGTGCTGCTGATACAAAAAAAGAGAAATGTGAATGGATGATATATGTTTGATACTGACGTCTGTCTAAGAAAAGTCTGTAGTTTGTGTTAGAACTAACACTAAATCTGTAACAGTTTCTGCTTACCCAAAGCTTATTATTTTATGACAATATACATAGTTTGTTTTGTGGCACATAACATTACTATAATGAGCAATGATCTGGCTATATAGGCATGCTGTTTCTTGTTTGTCAAAGTACAATGGAATATGTTAACTTTGTTTTTGGTAATTACATAAACAAAAATGACAAAAATATTACATGTAGTAGTAGTAGTGAAAATGAAATGGTTGTAAGTATATTGAAATTTATTTATGACCACTGCATGTTTTGGTCAAACACGTGGTCGTCTTCAGGGAGGTAAAATACAAAGGTTGAGTGCACTGAAAATTTGATTATTGAAATATCAGAATCAATCCACAGATATACAGTGACAATCATAAAACCCATAGTTTAAAATACATGAACTGTTAAAAGTAAAAATATACCAATATTAGGTTAGAATAGAATAGCACTCACTATTCTCATCACAACACATTCTTTTGAATGGCAAATTACTATGTGAAACTTTTGTCTATACCGTCTAACCTATCACTCATTTTTACCTGTAACAATTCATATATTTTAAACTGTGGGTTTTATGTTTATCACTATATATCTCTGGATTGGTTCTGATACTTCAACAATGGAATTTTAATTTTTAGTATACTCCACCTTTTGTATGTATTTTACCTCCTTGAAGATGGCCACGTGTTTGGCCTAAAGGTGTAATTCATTTCAATATACTTCTGTGCATTTTGTTGGTACTACTACTACTACTGCTACTACTACTACTACATGTAATTGATTAATGTGTGGATTATGGATCATATACAGTTGATGGCAAAAAAATTTTCAAAATATTGTGTAAAATTTCAGTAAACTATAGTTCCCAGTGCAAAAAGACCACACAGAATTTATGCATTTGTAAACATTCTGATAAAAACTTCAACTTTGAACTTTGTTACTAAGAAGCTGAAATTTTTTCTGTAATGTTGTAGATAGTTGTATCATAGGTTAGTCATAGCTTATGACAACTTCTACTTGGTAGTATTTTATTTGCAGCTGTTGATTATTAATGTGAAAGAGTGTGAGAGAGAGATGTGGAGTAGTTATGTGGCTGATGCTGATATGTTTGAATTGTCTTGTTTTTTTTTTTAATAAAAATGATGAATAGGCTTCAAATTGTTTACATAAATTTGGTAAGTAAAAGCCTGATTCTTCAGTACTTCATTCGTCTTTCACAGATATTACCAGCTGAACACAATAGAGGCATTAGTACCACCGGAGCTTGAGATATGGCAAAACTGAGCCCTTGCCATTGCCTCAGCCTGTTGGGAATAGGTTGTCTCTTTTGACTCTGCCAGTAAACAGCAAAATACCTTTGGAGCTGTTAATTTGTAGCCCAAGTTGGCTTGCATCAACTAGAAAGACTTACTATTGTATGCTGCATTAATGCATAATGCTATTGTGCATAGACAAGAGAAGCTTTGTATAATTAAGACAAAGTTTCCATATGGCTGAAAATTACTGCCATATGTATTTTAGTAATATCCTATAATGTGCAATGGTAAGTCACAAATATTTGGAGCTATTAAATAGGTAGCAGAAAGCGATATTATATGATGGCATTAAATAATTCAGATATGCTGAATGTAAGACATGAATATTTCTAAAAGACCTGTTTAATTCACAGCAACATAAGTATTAGAGAGACAATTAGGAATCTTCCAAATGTTTTTATTTGGAGAAACTTTGACATATGACAAAGAATTATGGAATCCCATACAATAGTATTATTTATATAAAATAAAAGTAACGGGTAATACAATGATGTTATATGATACAAAATCTGAATAAAACTTTATGGTCCTTCATATTGTCATTTATGTGTTACAAAATTATTGTAAAGCTCTTATCATTGCATTTTGGTACTGAATTAAGGTAGTTCACTCCAGAAAGCATAATACACATGAAATGCCAAGTTCTGAAACTAATTACCACTGATTTAGTCATTCAAGGGTGGGGGGATTCACAACACCATTAAATATTATGCAGGGACCATCCAATCCATAGAAAGTTAGACAATTATGCCCAAAAGTAAAATATTCAGACAACATAGAATACACAATTATTTTTTCCTATACCAAAAATACCTTACAAATCTAGATCTGTATTACATGCCAGGAATTACATTCAGTAAAACTGAAGACAGTTATGGAGAGAGGGCATTTGTCAGCATCCAGAAAAATGATAAACCTGCTAGGATGGTTTTTCAGTGTTTGTACCTCAAGCTGGGTGGCAGCTTTCTATGAAATTGAAATGTTTTCATCCATTCTTGACTGCATTGTCCTACATCTCCCTAGAATCAGATGGTTCAGCCACTACTGCACTACATAAAGAAATATTTACAGGTTACTTAATGATTTTTCAGTCAAGTTAAACAATAAACAAAGTCCATTATATCAGGTGTTTGGAAAGAACATTTTTGAAACTAGCTCTGTTTCTGCCATCAGATATGCAGGTTGCTACACAGCTGGCCTACTTTGAAACAGCTAGTCTTTATTACTGGACACCAAAAGGAGTTTAAATCAGAAGTTTTTTATTGGTTATAAACCTTTATACCTGACAATAGGAAGACTCACTTGTCAAGCGTTGTGTTTGAGAAAACCAACAGTGTCCAAAATAATAGGTGTGTTTCCTCCAGTGCATCATAGTCAAAAGCATTTAGACTTTGAGATTAGACAGTGACTTGTTATTATGCTTTTGATAACTTAAAAATGCTTGGAAATAAAATGCCAAATAGATGCAGCAGATAGTTTTTTATTGCAAAAACTTATTGTTCGCTCAACATGTTTCGGGCACTATTATGCCCATCATCAGGAGCTCAAGAGTATTATACAGATGGTTGCTGCCTGTGGTACTTGGTGCTTTGGTTTTCAAGT
>JGI20166J26741_11915584_pt1 | contig 19867 bp, 11 predicted proteins | sample TergutCu122P5_FD_26741 | JGI IMG/M metagenome (IMG submission 26741)
GGGGGGCAGACTACACGCCTTCACTCTTGTTGAACTTCTTGTGGTCATCGCGATCATTGGAATTTTGATCGCCCTTCTTTTGCCGGCTGTTCAAGCCGCGCGTGAAGCAGCCCGTCGCATGCAGTGTACAAATAACCTCAAACAGGTGGGGTTGTCCATTCACACTTTTCATGACGCACGCAAACGGCTCCCTTTTCATGGTTGGGACCCGGCCTGGACAACGGCTTATACTTGTCCTTCTGTCAATAGCGGGGAGCGTATGCATGGGACGGACGTTTATTCCGTTCATACTTCATTGCTTCCTTACATTGAACAAGGCGCGCTTTATGAAAGAATTTGCAGCGGTCTTCAGACCGCCGTTGCCAAGGCCGATGGTGCGGGAGATTATACACCGACTCCGTGGAATGGCGGTAACATAAAAGATGCAAATGACGCGAATATCCCATGTCCGTTTGGATCTGCAATCCCTTCTTTCCAGTGTCCTTCGGACGGAAATGCCGCTTCGAACAATGGCGAAACCGGGCGTACCAATTATGTCGTCAACTGTTTTGGCGATTCACACTCGCCGGACGATTGGCCGGGACGCGGTGTCTTCGGTTGGGGGTATACCGGGCGCGGCGGTATGCGAAGTTTTGCATCCGTGACCGACGGATTGAGCAACACGCTTTTCTGGGCGGAATCATGCACTTCAATAGGTCGCGGATTCAATAATAACAGTTCCAACAACAAACTCAAACCGGGTCTTGTTTCTTCCGCCGTTTTCTATACGGACGCGATTGTCCCCCAGACTTGTGCGGAACATCGCGGCCCAAATGGGACACTCAGAAAAGACATTAATAGTGCCGTATTTTGGGATGCTCGCGGCCAACGCTGGGGAGATGCCCGTTCGGTTTACACCCGGGCGAACACCATGATTCCTCCAAACGGTCCATCCTGTGTCGCAGGTACGGAAGTCTGGGCCATGGTCAGTCCTTCCAGCAACCATACCGGCGGAGTCAATATTGCGCTGGGCGACGGATCGGTTCAATTTGTCAGCGACACGATCGGATGCGGTCGTCTTGATCTCAAACTCGGAGAAGACAACGGTTATACCGGCGGACAAACACGCTACTACGGCGGCCCTTCGACATATGGTGTTTGGGGGGCTTTGGGAAGTCGTGAAGGCGGCGAGTCCGTTGCCATTCCATAGTTTTCGAGGAGATGCTTTGGATTCAAAAGGGGATAGCCGATGCGTTATCCCCCTTTTTTATACCGTAGCCGGTATGGGCGACAGCCTTCGGCCTCAATGAAACACCCTGCGATGCAGGGCTTGTCGTGTTCTGCTTCGGGAATTTCAAAGCGGCTTTAGCATATTGTCTGACACAGCATCCATAAGGGTTATTTGATGAAAAAATACTTTTTTCCGTTTTTTGTTCTTGTTTTAATATTTACGGCAGGTTGTTCGTCAAAAGCATGCAAGGTGACCGGAGTCGTCACCCTTGATGGCACTCCGCTTGAAGAAGCCAATGTTTCTTTTGTGCCTGTTGCAGATGGAAAGGGTGATCTTGCTTCAGGGATCACTGACAAAAATGGAGTCTATCAACTTCAAACCCTGTCGGGAGAAATTTTGCAGGGAACAACACCGGGTGAATATACGGTTGTTTTAAGGAAATCATTTGTCAAATGGGACGGGAAGTCATATTACCACCCGCCGGGAGGGGGGGAACCGGTCAAGGTGACACAATTGATTGAAACGCTCCCCCAGAAATACACGAACAGTATTTCCTCACCGTTCAAGGTGACCGTCGCCAAAGGAAGCGAAAACAAATTTGATTTTAATATCGATTCAAAAGCGAACAAATAAGGTTCTTCTGATTTCCAAATATTGCCTGTCTCATAAAAGATTGCGTTTCAAGGCAGGGCTCGCTCTCGACGAGCGAGCCGCACAACGGCGGTGTCGGCGAAACCGTCCTATCTTTCAGGTGTCCAAACTCTTTTGAGACGGCCAATAGTATCCGGCCAGAGTTAAAATTGTGGTTTCACACAGAGGCACGGAGTCACGGAGAGATTTCAAGAGAGGCTTGTCTCCTCCGCAACCGGTATGGGCGGCAGCCTTCGGCCTTGCGCAAACGTCCTGCGTTGCAGGACTTGCCATGTCCAGCTTCCGGAATTTTCAACCGGCTTGGGTATGAAAGACGTATGCCCAGGTAAAAATGTTACAGTCGTTGGAAAAAGTCTCCGGAAAAGTTGAACCACCGCCTGATTTTTTTGGCCACGAAGACCACCGTTCCCTTACCTTCGGACGGTTGCTGCCGTGTTTTCACACAATTTTCGCCTTCAACTGCCGGATGAGAGTCACCGCCTGACCGATTTCCTCTTTTTGACGTGCCGGCTCTTGCGGGATTTCGCGTTCAATGGTCAACGGTCCGTCATATCCGACTTCCTGAAGCGTGCGAAGAAACGCTTCGGCGTCGACTTCCCCTTTTCCGAACGGCACTTCGGCACCCCAGTCGATGCCGGGTGTGCCTTTGGTGGCGGTTGCGTCTTTGCAATGCACGCTGCGGACATACGAGCCGATTTTTTTGAGGGCACCAATCGGGTCACCGATTCCGTACATAATCAGGTTGGCCGGGTCGAAATTGACGAAAAGATTGTCCGCCCCGACATCTTTGATGAAGTCGAGCAATCCTTCGACGCTTTCCTGCCCGGTTTCGAGGTGCAAACGCTGGCCGTTTTTCTTGAGATGGTCGCACAAGTCCCTGACGCAGGCGACGATCTCCCGGTAATCCGCCGATTTTGTATCATGCGGCACAAAACCGATATGCGAACCGACGGCATCAACCTCCAACAGCTTGGCAAAGTCGGCGATTTCCTTCGATTCGGCAAGGCGGGCCGCCTGAGTCGCTTTCGGAACCAATCCGACCGTTCCGGCGGTGATTTTGATCGATTCGTAGCTTTCCCCTTCGAAACCGCAAAAGACCACCGTGATTTTAATGCCGTAGTGATCGAGTTTGGCAAGAAATTCTTTCGCTTTTTCCGGTGTTCGCGAATTCTTGTGCGGCGTATGCAGATGCACGGTTTTGATTCCCAAATCACGCACGACTTCGAGCTGGACGCCGAGTCCGGCATCAATACTTGCAAACACGCCGATGGGCCATTTTTCCATTTGTATGCTCCTCCCAAAAAAAGTGTGAATGTGTCAACAGGATCAATCCATCGATGGAACAAAATACCATGTTACCATAAATCCCACGCCGGGGAAAGCGGCGTTCGCCGCGGCCAAAACGGGTTTGAACCGTTCCCAACTTTTGTGTTCATGCCAATATTGCCAAAAAGCCCGGATATTTTTCCTTTCTCACTTGTTTCTCTTTCAAAAAAATGTAATATTATTGTCATGGTCATTATACCGTAGCCGGTATGGGCGGCAGTCTTCGGTTTCGCGCAGACGCCCTGCGTTGTGGGGCTTGCCGCACCCAGCTTCCGGAATTTTAAACCGGCTTAAGTATAAAATTCGAATCCTCTGTAAGGGGACAGAGCCTGCTCGGCGAAACAGGGGCTTTTCACTTGATTTGTCATTACCGGTTGTGGTATTAAGGTGTGTTTTGGAACGGACTCCGATGCTCAAAATGAAATTCGCTGCAATATTATTTTCTGTCTTGATTGTTTTTTCGTCGTCAACGGTTCTTTTTGCCCAGCCGGGAATCACACTGGAACAGATCGCGCAGGCGAATGAAGAAGCCTGGACCGCACTCAAAACAATGGATATGGATTTTGCGGTCGTCGATGAGAATCGTCTTGCCGGTGCGGACACGAATAACTCCTTGTCGCTGCAAAACCGCTGGACGACCGATCAGGAAAGAGAACGGTTGATCCGGCTTTACGATTTTGGCGGAGAAACAATGATTTCCGACTCGCTTCTCGACAGCCATTGCTTGCGTGAGCATCAGGTGACGCGGGACGAAAACGGCGTGTTGTTTTGCGGAACGATCTCGCCGGCAATTCATCCGGAATGGCAAAGCCGTGTCAATCTTTCCCCGTTTTTGATGCGTTATCCTTGCGGCGAGATCGACATGGATACGACGAAAACGTTGCGTTGGATCGTCACCCACTGGAAGTCGGCCCTCGGCGAATCGTTCACGACACCTCAAAACGAGACGGTGTGGCCGATTCTGGTCCAATGCCCGGACGAGCTTCCCTGGAACAGTGGAACAATGCGTATCGAGGTCAACGCCGATAAAGGTTACCTTGTCCAAAAGGTGATCGTTTCCGGGCTTGATTTCTCTGACGAATCGGGCAATTCGGACGATTCAGGCGAAACCGTGAAAAAGACCACCGTCGACATGTCGGTTTCCAATTTTCCCTTGTCCGGGGACGGAACGCATTATTTTCCGAATGGTTTTGTCTGCCGGAAATTCCTGGAGCCGGTTCAGGACGGTAAAACGCCGCAGTCCGTCTATAAGGAAGTCGTGTTGCGTTCCGCCGTGAACGGCGAATTGCCCCCCGATGCCTTTTGTTTTCATTTCGAACGCGGGGAAATCGTTACCGAATACAATGCCTTGTCGGAAATCGTCGCCGTTTATCTTTGGGGGGACGGAGATCAGCCGGAAAAAACTTTTGCCAGTTACGAGGAACTGGAACGATGGCAGTTGAAACAGGATATTGTGGCCTTTGTCACCGATTCCATGACCTTGCCGCATATCATCGGCAAAGACCTGGGCGTTTCGCTCGGCGAGATCATTCATCAGGAAACGACGAAGCTGGCGGCGGAACGACTGGCAACGGCGGAACGTCAACGCAAGGAACTCGAATTGCGTTCGCTCACCCCGATTCCGGCGAATTCTCCGGATCAACAGAATATCAAGACGGGTGACATTGCCGGAACACCCTGAGGTTTTTTAAGGGGACAGTTGTCAGGGGGCGGGAATTGGAACGCACGAGCCGTGATCTGTGATCACGGAAGCGCAGCGGAGTGACCGGATTGAAGGAACGACATCGCTCCCCGGCCACTCCATGCGTTGTATTTACTGTGTTCCCGGTTGTTGTTTCTTGCAAAATTGGCTATAAAAGACACATCCTGAGATTTTCGTTCCCAAGGGGTAAATGATGTTACTGAACCAACGATTTGCTTTGCTGTTTTTGGCCGTTTTGACCGCTCTGGTGATGTCACCGTCGTTTGCTGCTGAGGAACAGGAAAAGTCTTCACAGACTGCGGTATCATGTCCGCTTCCGTTCGGCAAATGGGAATTGATCCCGGAATTCAGCGATGAATTCGACGGACAAACACTCGACGAAACGAAATGGTTTCCAAACAATCCGCAATGGAAAGGGCGGGAACCGGGCTTCTTTTCCGAAAAGAACGTCGAGGTCCAAGACGGAATGCTTCATCTTTCGGCCAAAGCGGAAAACCTGCCGGACTTGCCGAAAGGGTATCACACGTTCACAACAGCGGCCGTTCAGAGCAAAAACCGCGTTAAGTACGGATATTTTGAAGTTCGGTGCCGGCCGATGAATTCGGCGGCCTCCAGTGCGTTCTGGTTTTATGCCCAAGATGACAAACTCTGGACCGAAATCGACGTTTTTGAGATTGGCGGCAAGGCTCCCGACAAGGAATTCAGCTATTTCACCACGCTTCATGTGTTCAAGACGCCGGAAACCGGTGACAAACACTGGAGCGATTCGGTGATTTGGACGGCGCCTTACCGGTTGGCGGACGAGTTTCACGTTTACGGGTTCCTCTGGTCGAAAGACGAACTGGTCTGGTATGTCGACGGCAAAGAGATTCGCAAGCGGAAAAACACCGACTGGCACCAGGCGTTGACCATGAATTTCGACAGCGAGACGATGCCCGACTGGTTCGGCCTTCCCAACCCGAAAGACTTGCCGGGCGTTTTCTCGATCGATTACGTTCGTTCGTGGAAACAAATCAATGATGAGGAACAACCGATCCAAAAAACAAGCGGGGACTTGAAAAAATTTCATGTTTGCCCGGAAATCACGCATTTGACGGAGCCGTTGACTTCGGACGGACAGGGAATCAACTATTTGCTGGCTCTTGACCGGATGTTCGGGCCGCCGGACGTCGCTTCGGATGAAAACGGCTTCCGGTTGTTTGCCGAAAAAATCTTATGTGATGATTTGCAAGACAAAGACGATCAAGAAAATAAAATTTTTTCAGGAAAATCGTTTTGGGAGTTGATGTGCGAACGCCTCAAACTCGACCCGGAAAAGAAGCCGGCATTGTCATTGCCTGATTTTAGAAGCGATTTTGATGCGATCTATTTCAAAGAGTACGACCTTTGGTATGGCGACGCAGACATCAATGACAAGTCCAATACCGCCCCGGAATGGCGGGAATTCTTCAAAAACTATTTTGAAAGCACGTCAAAACCGGATCATTACGAAGCACTTTCCCTTTTGCTCGAACAGCCGGACCTTTTTTTGAAATCCGATTTTGTGAAAAAGAAGATTGAGGAAAGCCGGGATGTTTTGGCAATCGTCGCGGAATCGTTGCGAAAGCCGTCGTTTTACATCCCAAAAGTCGGCAATGAAAAAATATCGCTGGCAATGACATTACTCCCTTACGTACAGACGGTGCGAAAAATCCCGCATTTGCTTGCCTGCCGCATGACACAGAATCTGGCCGACAAAAAAATCGATCTTGTCTTCGACGATTTGCAAACGATGTATCTTCTGGCGCGTCATTTTTCAAAACAACCGATGATCGTGGAATATCTCGTCGGACACAGTTTGGAATTAATGGCCAACGAAGCCGTGATACGCCTCCTGCGGAGCGGGACTCTTTCGCGCGAGGAACTGATTCGGCTTCAAAAAATGTATGACGAATTGCCTCTGTTTGCCTCCGCTTCCGGATCAATCAATACGGAAAGGTATCTTGCCCTCAGTACGATTCAGGAACAGGCACTTCGCGGAAAAGACGTTCTTCCTTCGAGTTTCTCCAAAGAGTTTGGTTTGCATCAATTCAAAGCTGCGGACTGGGGTGCCGTTGCCGTGATTCTGAATCAATGGTACGACAAAATTGAAAAACTGACAAAAATGGAAGACATTGCATCAAGAAGACAGGCCGTGCAAAAATACGAAGAGGAATGCGAGCGGTTTTTTCAACGGAAAAATTACTGGGACATGATGGCCGAAGGGCCAAGTTCGGCACTGGCACGAATTTTTCTCGCTTTGCTGCACCCGGCTGTCGGAGCGGTTTTTAATGTTGAAGAACGCCAAATTGCCTGGAATGATTTGGTGCGTCTTGCGGTCACGCTCGAACTTTACAAGCGGGATCACGACGGAAAATACCCGGAATCGCTTCAAAACCTGATGCCGGAATATCTTGCCGGACTTCCGCTTGATCCCACCGATCCTGATCGCGAAGTTTATCGTTATCGACAGGAATTCCCGACAGGTTATCTCCTCTATGCGTTCGGACGCGGCAACGAAGACGAATCCGGCAGAACGGAAAATGACGATCCATCCGGCAAGAATCAACGCATTCGCATGCCGGTTGACCCGGTTTGGCATTGATTCGGCGGGGAATAATTTTGGGAGAACTTGAAGATGAGCGATAAATATGATGAGCGATAAATATATTGACGAGATTCATGAAATTCGGCGTCGACAGTACGAAGAAACCAAAAACATGACGCCGGAAGAGAAAGAAGAATATTCTCGTGTCAAGGTTGACAGAGTAAAGAAACGGCTTGAGGAACTTCGGAACCAGGAAAAATCGAAACAGCAACCGTCAAAATCCAGCCGCTAAGTATTCAGCGAATGGAATACTTCACCTCTTCGTGTGAGGTCTTGACTTTTGTAAGACGAGCAATAGATCATTGATCGTTTTTTACCAGGAAAACAGATGAAATTCGCCAAAATCAGAATGGTAGATCCGGAAAACGATGCTGATGACATCCTTCGGGTCTATGCACCGTACATCGAAAATACGGCGATCACTTTTGAAACGGTTGTTCCCGATTCGTCGGAATTTGAACAACGAATCAAAACGATCTGTGCCCGGTTTCCGTATTTGGTTTGTACCCTTGAGAACACAATGAATACAATTGTCGGATACGCTTATGCCGGTGAACAGAGAAAACGATCGGCCTATCAGTGGAATGTGGAATTATCTGTTTATGTCAAACAGGAATGGACGGGACGCGGAATCGGCAAAGCCCTTTATCGCGCATTGCTTGAGATTTTGAAACTCCAAAATTATCAAAATGTTTACAGTGGAATGACGTTGCCCAATCCGGCCAGTGAAAAACTGCACAAATATTTTGGTTTCACGCATTTGGGAACCTGGCATCATACCGGTTTCAAATTCGGCAGGTGGCATGACGTGGCATGGTATGAAAAGCGATTGGGCGATCGTCCATTCGATCCGATTCCACCGTCATCCATCGACAAAATCCCATTCGATAAAATTTCTGAAATTTTGCATAAGAGTGAAACATTTTGCTGAAGCTGTTTTATTGGTATGGACGCAAACGTTGAACCGCCACCTGATTTTTTGGCCACGAAGACCGCAGCTTCCGTTGGTCGCTGCTATCCAACTCTTATGTCCAAGTCAATATTGTGGTGGCGAGAAAAAGTGCAAGACGCCACCATGTCTGCTGGTTGCGCCGAAATGCGAAACCACGTAAAATAGGGGGTTTTATTGATTTCGGCGAGACCAGCGATGAACCGAACACGTTTTATTTTTATTTCCAGCACAATAGAGCAAATAAAAAGTTGGTCTGGAGCTTTTCCACTCCCGTTGGTCGCTCCCTGATTGAAATCATCCACACTCACTTTTACTGTGCCGCCACTAAAATTTGAGCTTGTCCAGTGAATCGCCTGCATCGCCGATAATAATAATTCCCGCTATTTTGCGCGTATTAACAATGTCGGCGCAGCAGGCAGCCGTGGAAGCGGCTCAAATTTTATTATCGCATCTATAATACATTCCGGGAGGAACAACAATCTTGTTTTCATTGGAATTCATTCGTCGTGAAAAGCCGCCCGCCCCCCCCAAAGCGGCCATTTTCGATTTTGACGGGACAATCAGTCTGATTCGCGAAGGGTGGCAGCAGATCATGATCCCATTTTTTATCGAGGTGCTTGCGGAAACGCCGGGTGGTCAAGTCGAACCCAAAAAGGAAATCATCCGAACCGTTCGCGAGTTTGTCGATCTTCTGACCGGAAAACAGACGATTTATCAATGCATCCGTTTGGCCGAAGAAGTGACCAAACGGGGCGGAAATCCTCCCGAACCGCTGGAATACAAATACGAGTACCACCGTCGTTTGCTCAAGCATATCGATGACCGCCTCGAAGCGTTGAAAAACGGCGGTTCGCCGCAGGAGCATCTGGTGCCGGGATCGTATCAAATTCTCGAAATGCTGCAAAATCACGGCGTGATGCTTTATCTGGCCAGTGGAACCGACGAAGGCTTCGTCAAACAGGAAGCCGGTCTGTTACAAGTGACGAAATACTTCAACGGCGGCATTTACGGCGCACAGGACAATTACAAGACCTTTTCCAAGGCGATGGTGATTCAACGCATCATCCGGGAAAACGAACTCGACGGTTCCGAACTTCTCGGATTGGGCGACGGTTACGTCGAAATCCAAAATGTGCATGAAACAGGAGGTTTTGCGGTGGGGGTCGCCACCAATGAATCCGAACGTCAAGGGGTCGATCTCTGGAAACGGCAACGCCTGATCGATGCCGGAGCCGATTGGATCATCCCCGACTTTTCCGATGTCAACCGGATCGAATCACAGATGTTCGGGGGATAACTAAAAGTGAAAAACCAAAAACTAAAAGTTGAATTTGTTTTTCAACTTTTCACTTTTAGCTTTTCACTTACTCATGGACGTTTCAGAAGTTGCATCAACACATGATTGGCGGCGGTCAATCCGAAAATTCCGGTCAGCGTGGGGAGACTGCCGAGCGAGGAGCGTTGGCGGCCTTTTCCCTGAAAATTGTCTTCCGATTCCTCCGGCGGAAGCACCGCTTCCCGGTGTAATTCGCGGACAGGTTCCGATGAATAAACGCAATCAAAAGTGATGGGGATTTGTCGTCTTCTCAAGTGTTTTCGAAGGATGGCGGCCAACGGACAGTAGGTCGCTTCGCTGAGCGGACCGATTTGCACCAGAGACGGGTCCGTGCGAAGGGCCGCCCCCATGCTGGAGATCAGCGGAATACCTGCATCCAAAACCGCACGAATCAATGCGATTTTCGGGTTGAGCGAATCGATTGCGTCCACAACAAAATCCGGTTTTTGTGCTTCAAAATCGTATAAAACGCGCAAGACGGTTTCTTCGTGAACAAAAAGGTTGAGAATTTCGATTCGGCAATCCGGGAAAATGGATCGGACTCTTGCGGCGGCAACCTCGCATTTCATTTGGCCGACCGTGTCCCAGGTCGCAAAGAGCTGGCGGTTGATGTTACTCGGCTTCACGACATCATGGTCAACCAGACGCAACTTTCGAATTCCGGCGCGTGCAAGGGCTTCCGTGACATAGCTGCCGACTGCCCCCAATCCGACAATGACAACGAATCCGTTTTGCAATCGTTCCATTTTTTCGCGACCGAGCATCAGTTCCAGACGCTGGAATTGGTTTTCATAGAACATGTTTGAAATCATGAAACAATAAGTCTGTCCGATGGAAAAACGTTATCAATGACGGATTCTTTCGTATAATTCCCGGACACGATTTTCAACATGGTTGTGCAACTCATCTTCGGTCATTTTGCTTGCCTGTTCGTATAAAATCGGTTCGCCGTAAATGACGCGAACAATCCCGTTACGGCCGGGAAAAAGCGTCGGAAACGATTGGTGTCGCGGCCATGACTCGAATGATCCGGCAATTGCCGTAGGAATAATTGCCGCTTTCGAACGAATCGCCAGCGTCATCACCCCTTTTCTGAACGGAAGCATTTCGCCGTCCCGGGTACGCTCCCCTTCCGGAAAAATCAGGACTTTTTCACCGTTTTTTAATCGCTTGAGTGTCTCTTTGACCCCTTCGTAACCGATTCCTTCCTGATCAAGCGGAATCGCATCGAACGATTCAATCAGCATCCCGAACGGTTTGAACCGAAAAAGCGTTTTGCGGGCAAGATAGTTGATTTTTTCCCGTATCCTGGCACCGATGGCGGGTGGATCGAGAAAACTCTGGTGATTCGACACAAGTAATGCCGCGCCTTCAATTTCCGTGTTTTCGATGCCAAATGTCCGCAGCCGGTAAAACATGATCATGAATATTTGAACCAAAGCGCGGCAAAAATCATACCAAATTCGACGCTGCCACGTCACGACTCGTACCGATTGTTTCATGGTTTTTGAAGACATGGATTTTTTGAAAAATGACGACAAACAAACACAATTAAACACTGTAACATATTTGACATGAATGTTCCATTGGTCCTCTCCTTTTTCTTGTTTGAGAGAGACAAAAGAAAAATGCACGAATTATTTGTTGGGTTTTTCTTATGTCACTCATAATGATCGTGATGATAAAATGCGAGAAATATATGAAATTTTCAATGACAGGGGGTAATGCAAACAGGAATTCGTTTCATTTTTTGTTTGTTTTGGTTAAAATAAGGGGTAATTGAGTATTTTTTAAAATATGCAACATTGATTATTGTCATATCAATTGTTGCCTTTGGTCCGGTGCGATTTGAAATTGATAAAATTGGTCCGATGATTTTCTCGAAAACCCTCTTCTTTTCCAGTGCAAAACGTTTCCTTGATCCGCGGGAACGCATAGATGCTTTACTCTCTGGAAAGCAGATATCTTTTCAAATTATTCAGAAAAAACGGTTTGTTGTTCTGTTGATATTTTCGTTACTCCTCATGTTTGTCTTCGAAAAGCGAGGCCATGCCGACCAGACTCCCGGCACAACAACGGTAACCGGATCGGCAACCGGATCGACAACCGAACCGGCGAATGAAATGCCGGGCGGGGAGATGAGCGGGGCGTCCAAAGAAAAAACCATGTCGGCACCACGTCCGGAGACGCCTCATCCGTCAATATCACGTCCGTCGATACCGCGTCCGATGCCGGGACGTTCCGGACAGCCGTTCGATATTATTTATCTTCCCGATGATAACGGGAAACTCGTGCCTGTTTTGATCAACGTCACTCTTGAACAACTGTACGCACTGCAATTGCAACTTTTCGATATTGAACAAAACAATGCTCCGCTGTTTACAATCAGAAATGTCGAGGCAACCGGTCGTATCGCGGGCGAACTGGCGCACCTCACCATTCGTTTGCGGATCGACACGCGAAGAGAACCGGTCGTTATTGTTCCCATCGGACTCCAGAGCGGTTTCTTTCTGACCAGAGAGGATCAAACGGAATCTCAAAACCTTTCCTCCGAGGGGGAAGGGGGTTGTTCCCTCAGGGTCAATCCGGACAAAGGGGGATACGATTTGATTCTGACACATCGGAAAGTCCCGAATTCACCTTCGCATTCCTCTCCACCGCCGTCCCCTTCGCAACAGGAACCCGCTTCGGATTCGATTCCGGAGCAGAACAAAGAGGCGGGACAAGGGGAGACAGGGCAAGGGGAATCGTCCCCCAAAGAAACGGGAAATCCGGACGCTGGTTCGGAAAACACGAATCACGATCCGCAAAAACAGGAACCTGCGGAGACAAAATCTGCGGAAACGAAGAATGCCGGTGAACATGGGACGTCCGTTTCCGATATTTCCGACATGGTGACACATGTCGTAACGTTGAAACTGACATTTCGCACCGTTCAGGACAATACCGGGATGTTTCGGTTGAAAGCGGAATTTCCGCCTGCTGTGGAATCGGTTTTTCGATTGGATGTGCCGCTTCCCAAGGCGGTTGCCACCGTTGTTCAGGGGACGGGACTCGTTCAAACCAATGCGTTGAACGAACAAACGACCCGTTTCGTGATCCAGGGGCTTCGAAACGACTTCGAAATCCAGTGGTACAAAACCCCGGAAAAAAAAGTGCAAACCAAAAGTATTTTGCAGGTTGACAAAGGGTATGTCTCCGCGCGGCTCCAACAGGGGCGGGTTCTTTTCGATGCGGAAATTCCCGTACGAAGCTCAAGCGGTCCCCTGGGAACATTTCGTATTCGTTTGCCGGAAAATGCCTCTTACCTTCCCGGTGCGCCGACGGAAAACCCTGAAGCGGAGATTTTGGAACTGCCGGCGACGCAAGCCGATCAACCAAAACAAGTCGAAATCAAATTGCTGAAAGAAACCGACAAGTTGACAGTTCATCTGCACGCGGAAACACCGGCCGCCGGTCCGCAGGATCAGTGGTTCGAACTCGGCGGTTTTGAGGTGCTGGGTGCCGAAAAACAGTTCGGACAAATCGCCGTGATCGTTTCCAAAAAATTGCAATTCAAGCAGAAAAAAGGGAGCGACGGCATACGTCCCCTTGATGCGGCTCCCGTCCCCGACCGCGAAGAGGAATACGCGACGACGTTTGAATACTTCAAGCAGCCGTTTTCACTGAAAGTGCAGCCGATCGATCAAACGACGCGGGTCAGTCTGAGACCGGAATATCAAATTCAGATTGAGCGTCACCAGGCGACGTTGCGCGGCAAGTTCTCCTATACGATTTTCGGAACGCCGCACGATTTGAACGTCGATCTTGCCGGATGGAAACTCACATCGGTCGAGCCTGTCGGCATGCTGGACAACGGTCAGGTTCCGTTTTTGGAAGACCGCAAAGTCACGTTCGCGTTCAACGATCCGGTTGGAAAAACCGTTGATGTCGAAATTCGCGCCGTTCAATCGATTCCGCCGGGGGCACAAACGGTTCAGTTCGCTTTCCCGAAACCGGAGGCGGATTTTATCGAGCCGGCTTACGTTTCAATCATTGCCGCGGACAACCTTGAATTGAACACAGGTGCTTCGCAGCAGAAAATCGCCGGTCTGTCCCGGAAACTTCGCAAAGGAACGCCATTGCAGTTGGAATTGCCGTCACGACAGCAGGAACCGCTTGTTTATCAACTGGACGATATTTCCAACGGCGTGTTTTGCGCCGACCTGATTCCGCATCAACAAAAAATCACGGTCCAGTCTCAAACCGAGGCTCACCTTTTTTCTGAAAACGATCCGGTTGTTCAATCCCTTGCCTATCGGATTGAATATGAGCCGGTCGACCGTCTGATTCTTGCCGTGCCGCGGTCGTTCGATGAGAAAGGGGACTGGCAAGTGTCGCTCGACGGCCGGTTGCTGGCATCGCAAACGATCATGGACGCTTCACTCCAGGAACGGTTTCCGAACATGGCGCTGAAACGGATTTCGCTTGCCGAAACAAAGATCGGGATGCTTTCCCTGACCATTCGTTTCCCCATGACCGGTCGAACCGGCGGGGATTTGGCGTCGTTCCCGCAGAACCGCACTTTTCCGGTCGATCTTCCCGTCGTGCTGCCGTGTGACGGAACACTGACTCAAACGGTGGTCAACATGACGGCTCCGAACGGCGTTCAGATTCGGCTCCGGGAGGATGACTCGTCCTGGAAAAAGTTTGATCGCAATATTGTTCCCGCATATACAAAAGTTCATGGAGAAGCCTGGCAAACGGATCAGACCGAATCACAGTTGCCGCTCTACGTTTCCCTGGAAAATCGCGAACTTTTCGGAACAACGGTCATCGAACGCAGTTGGGTGCAAACATGGTTGATGCCGTCAGGACGAACGGACCATGCCGTTTTTCAGGTTGCAAGCGACCGGAACCTGTTGTCGGTGACATTGCCTGAATCCGTTCGCCCCGACACTGTTTTCGTTAAAATCAACGACAAAAAAATTGTGACTTCACTGACGGACCGGCAACTGCGGATTCCTTTGGTCGCTTCACCGCTTTCTTCCTCAGGAGGAGGCATTGCGGCAAGCGGTCTCCAGGGGACAATTTCCAACGTGGGAACACTCTCCAACATGCTGTCGGGTGTTTTGGCCGGAAACAATCTGCGAGGCACGGCGTTGGTCTCTTTGGATGAAAAGCCCGTTTATCTGGTCGATCTCTGGTACGAGGCGAACAGCGACGTTTCCGGAAACCAATTGACGTTTGATTTGCCGCAATTTGCATCCGATGTCATATTGCGTGTCATGTATTGGCAGATGATCCTGCCGTCCAACCGGCATCTGCTTTCCGTGGATTCGCATTGGACCCCGCAATTTCAATGGTGCCGGAAAGGCATGACCATTGCACGGGTTTCCGACCTTGATCAAACGGAGCTTGAAGACTGGGTCGGCGTTTCCCATGCCGAACCGGTTTCTGCGGAACTCAACAGTTATCTTTTCACCGCGTTGTATCCGACGCTGACATGTCATGTCCAAGTTGCCGACCGGTCGACGCTTGTGCTGATTTCAAGCGGGATCGTGCTTTTCATGGGGTTGGTTTTTCTTTATTTTCCGAAAATCCGCTATTCAGGCATCATTTTTACACTGATCGTGCTGTTGCTTTCAGGGGTTGTTTATCGATTTTCCATCGTTCCGCTTTTTTTGCAGTCGGGGGTGCTCGGCGTGATTTTGACGCTGATGGCGACATTTTTATTCCGAATGTTCCCGTCCCGTGATTTCTGGGGAATGAACGCGAAATTCGTCGCGACTCCCCATGCCTATTCGACGGAACTTCGCGTCAAGTCTCCGGAACATCCCAGACGCGATTCCGATTTTCCCGCAACGGAAGGAATTGTCGTCACAGAGGGAATTCTCACGGAAATGCCTTCGGATGGCCTTGTACCGCATGATCATGCGCAGGATCACGCGATGGAACCCGGGATGAAGACCGGGAACGATGAAAAAGAACCGCGAGAACAAGTGCGAACGTCCAATGATTTTTCCGAAGCCCCGCCACGACATTCCCCCTTGACCGACGACAGAACCGATGGCAGGGCCGACAGTAGGGCCGACGACAAGGAGCGAATGCCGTGAAAAAATTCCGCCATCTTTCTCTTTTTTCGTTTCTTGTGACGGGAATCGCTGCGTCTTTGTTTGTCGCAACATCTTTGGCACCGGCACAAACCAGCGATGCAAATCCTTCCGTGCGAACCTCCATGCCGTCAACGGGAAACGAAAAGGGACTCGAAGACGACACTCAATCACCGGTCGAATTTCAAAGGATATTTTTCCCTGAAAAAGAAGCATCCGTGATCCGTGACAGTCTTTTCGCTGGAAATCGCTTCCTTTACATCAAATCCGATGATTTCAACCAATGGCTGAACATTGTGGAAAAAACGAAGCAAAAGAAACTGCTTGCTTTCGATGAAAGCAAGCAGTTCGTTTCACTGGATTTGTACGCCAGATTCGAGGAAAATCAACTGGTTGACGGAAGGGGAACATTAAAATTGTCCCCGAAAGAGAATACGGAGATCAACAATCGTGAAGACGTTGTTTCGACGACAAATCTTTTACCGATGCTTTCACCGGCGCAGAAAAACAAATCCCTTTCGAACGGGCGTCCTTTGTTTGACATGTCGGCGAATTCCATTTTGTTTTCACCGTTCGGTTTCCCGGTCAACGATCCGCTTTGGAACGACGGCACTCCGGCAAAACTCGGCGTCATGGCGTTCGGAAGTTCCGTTCTGTTGAAAAACCCCTCTTCCGACACGCTTTTTTTCTTTTGGAGCTTGAAAGGACAAAAAGAAAAAAACGACGTTTCCGTGTTTCATTGGGAAATTCCGAAACTTCCGTTTGTCGAATTGACTCTCGACTTGCCGCACGACCGGAAACCGATGGTTCCCAACGGTGTCGCACGATTGGAAGAACCTCCACAAAAACCGGAATCTTCACATTCACCATCTTCTCCAGTTTCTGTGGAAACAGTTTCCGCAGAAACGACGCCGTCTCAAGTGAATGATCGAAAGGTGCCGAATCTTGTTCCGGAAGGTTATCGTCGCTGGAAAATCACGATGAACGGCAATGAGCCGGTTACGTTGACGGTTGTTCCTGATGAAAAAGTCGCGGGAACACAGGAATATCCGGGATTGTCGGAAACGCGGATTTATGATTTGTCACTCTACGGGTTGCAACTGAACACGTTGTTTCTTCTGGAAAAAACCGACACGCCGTTCCATGGCGTGACGATTGAGTTCGACAAGCCGCTCATGCCGCTGAAGGTGAAATACGGCGATCAGAACCTTTCTTGGTCGGAAACCCCTTCCGCGCAGGACAATGTCACCCGGATTTATGTGACGTTGCCAACATCGGATGCCGGCTTCAGGGAATTGCAGGTGCAGGCGTTTTGCCCCGTCAAAAATGACGACCAGTGGGTTCTTCCGAAAGTGTCGCTGGAAAAAGGGAAATTTTTTTGGAACCAGACGCGAAGTGAAATCCGGGTCAACCGTCCGTTGATCGTTCGAAATCTTGATGCCGAAGACTGGCGTCAGGTCTTTTCCGGGGATGTTAACGAGAATTCGCCGGGCGACGCTTTTGTTTTTCAGGCGTTTTCCCCGGATTCGAAAATCGGAGTCGAAGTCGGATTGACGCCGCCCCGGTTGTTTTATCAAAGCGGAACGACGTTACAGTGGAGGGATCGGGATGTCGTCGCCCGCTCGATCGTTGATTTGAACGTCGAAGAAGGGCCGTTGCAACAATTCGAACTGGAGCTTTCACCGCATTGGACGCTTGATCTGCTTGAAGCGTCGGAACCTTCGCAAATCAATTATTATAAAAATGATGATTCGCCGCCGCAAAGCGACACGGTTTCACCGAATGCCCGCGGAACGCATTGGATCGTGCAGATGCGATCCCCGTTTGACAAAAATCATTCGCTTCGTTTGATCGTGCAAACGAGACGTTTTTTGGCAACGCTTCCAGACGGCACTGTTCCGGATGCATCTTCCCCGGGCCCCCCCGGACGGTCGTCAACGGAGTCGATTGCGGACAACTTGCAAACATATCACGTTCCGCTCGGTGAATTTCGCCCCGTTCAAGTCGTCAATGCCCGCGAAGGGACTCATCTCGTCTCGTTTGACATGTCGAAAGAATACCACCTGACCCCTTCCGGAGAAAATCCGCCCGAAACGACCAATGTCGCCAATGACAAAATTTGGGAGCGATTCGGGACGATCCCTTCCGGCCCGACCTATATTCTTGGCGAATCGCAGTCTTTGGACATCCTGACGGTTGCTCCGCTCAAGCCGACTTACCGGATGTCGGCAACGACGGAAGTGACGGTCAAGGACGGACGTTTGACACAACAGTGCCTTTTTTCATGCGTTCCTTCCGCGAATTCGAGAGTCGATAAGTTGTATCTCTGTTTTTCGAAAGAAGAGAACGTCGTGGAAGATAATTCTGGTTGGACCTGGGGGCTTGGGCAGGAACCAAATTCCTCCCAACAGATCAAGGCGACCCGGATTTCGCAATTGCCGTTTTCTTTGTCGTTTCCTTCCGAAGTTTCGGGACTGTCTGTTTGGGAAATTTCCCTGACGCCGTCGCGAAGCACTCCGTTTGAGTTTTCCATGACACGGACGATTTCATTTCGGGGTGAAACCGGCATTGCCTTGCCGTTTTCACCTGAAATCACACAAATATCGGCGTTTGTCACGATTTCCGTTGCCGACAAAACGGATTATGTTCTCACGCAAAATCAGTTGGAACCGGTGCCGCCTTTTCTTTTTTTGAGACCTATCAATGCACAAGCCGCTGATTTTCGGTCGTCCGATGTGAATTTCCCTCCCGCATCATTCACGGGATCGGCCGCATCTTTGCGAGCCGCTTACCGGTATCATGCCGTGATGGATTCGCCCGCTTGTGCCAATACCGAATTGAAACTGTCGCCTGAGGCACGGTTGTCCGATACGCAGTCGTCTGATACTTCGGAAAAAGTCTCCCGTGAAAAGTTCGCAACGGTCATTCATGGTCCGAAAAGCATGCATGAATTGGAATGCCCTGTAAAAGGATACGCCTGGGTGATGGCGTTGCATTCCATTTATGCCGAAAACGGCACCGTTTCGAATCATGTCACGATCCTGCTCGAAAATAACCGGCTCGACGCGTTCCATCTGACTTTTCCAAAAAAGATCGACAAGGCGTCTCTGCGAAACGTGTGCGTCGATCAAAAAATCACGCGTTATGAAACAGGAAACGATTCGGATGCACTCTCGACGATTTCCATTGCGATTCCCTTGCAAAAGCGTTATGTTTTTGTTGAAATCGAGTGGACGACAAAAGATGTTTCTTTGGGAAGTCGCAACAAAATACTGCCGTTGATGCCTGAAATCGACGTTCCTGTGTATCGGAAAAAATGGTATGCCTGGTTTCCCCCCGAATACGACGGCATCATTCTCTCCTCCGAACGATTTTCCGGAGTGCTTCACGAGGATTTCATCGGCAATGATGATAAAATCGGCGGCAGGATCGGCAGCATGTCCTCAAATCGTTTGTCCAATGACAAAAATGTCCCGGTGTCTTATGACTTGCAAAAATTCGTCCCGACATGGAACCTGGCTTGGAAACTGTTCGAGCCGTTCCTGGCGGACGGCAATGATTTCGAATATCTGAAAACAGATCGTTATTATTTGTTTTGTCAGCAGAACGAATGGGAGTACAATCCTTTTTCATCGCGTTGGTGGTGGGAAACAATGTTTGGCAAATCCGAAAAAAGTCCCCTTGTTCGGATTGCCCAAAATATCACATCGTCATTCAACGACCGTGCCTTGATGCTGGAAATTGCCAAGACGGCGACGCCGGCGGCGACATCACCGGTGACGCCGCCGTTCATGCCGGCGACAACGTTACCAGCGACGTTACCGGCGACGATATTACCGGCGGCGATACCCGGCGAACAAACGGCGGGCGGTGAAAATTCCAAAGAACAAATTACCTCAAAACCCGGCATGGATCATTCCCCGGCGTCACTCACATGGGAAAAGTTGCTGACGTCTCCTTTGTTTGAAAAAC